>ENA-UOVV01000167-UOVV01000167.1-compost-metagenome-genome-assembly--contig:-NODE-167-length-98117-cov-19.994351_pt1 | contig 98117 bp, 91 predicted proteins | sample MGYA00238155_ERZ761577 | MGnify/ENA primary metagenome ERZ761577 (study PRJEB28898, sample SAMN06268775) | compost metagenome | isolation source: Emeryville, CA | place: USA:Emeryville, CA | collected...
GCCTATCCATTCCCTCATTTCAGTCCGCCCTTCTAGCTACGACATCGCAAGCCGCGCCCGTAAACTACGAGGCCTTTGCCCCTTCATTGCGCCCCTTCCCCCAGGTCATGGCGAGCCGAAGGCGAAGCAATCCAGAAAAAACAAGGGTCACACAAGTCAGGGGTCTGAACCTTGGGGAACGATATAAAAACAAAAGGCCTCCGGATCATACCGAAGGCCTTTTTTACGTCATTCTAAACACTGAGAATCTTACTTCCTTCCAAGGGAAAGGTTATAATCGAGAATGATATTTTTAGTTTTCAGTGCCTGGTTCTTCAGCTCTACGCTGTTTGCGGGATCACTGATAACCGCATTGCACATGGCAATGATCCTTTCTTTCTGATAGGAGTGATAAAACCACCCCAACACTTCCGTAGTGGCCAGGCGGATGGCGGGATCTTCGTTCTTATCCAGTACAAGACCGATCAGGTCCGGAACAAGGGTGTGATAGTTGTAATTGCGGAAGGTATTGATCTCAAACAATCTTTCCTTTACGGTTTTGGACTTGTCGAGCACCACTTTCATATCGCGGTCGAGTTTGAACGCGATATAATCCTGCGCTTTTATCAGATCCCTTACAACATCGGGGCCGTCGGTAACATAGGCGTGCTGCTTAACCACGTCCGGAATGATGCTGTTCACCTTTTTGCAATCCATAAACGCCAGCGCGTCCTTGGCTTTACCGGAAACACGCTTTGAATGTCTGTCGGTAATATAGAGGCTTACCGTCGGCGCAATCAATTCGTCGCTTCCGATTTTTCCGAGCAAGCCGGCGGCGGACCGACGTACATACTCATAGGTATCACCGGTAGCGGCTTTCAGCACGGCAAAGAAATCGGCATTACCGATACGGCTGAGTTGCTTGAAGGCTTCCATTCTTACGGATCCGTAAGGAGAATTGAAGTAGGCATTGCGAAGTATGGGAGATGCGGCCGCTTTTTTGATTCGAGCCAGTTTCAGCAGTGCGAGCGCCTGAACGTCCGGGTTGGCATGCTTAAGCAGCGCTTCCCATGTTGCAGCATTTGATGAAGACAGCACAATGGCTTTGTTGAGATCTGTGCCTGCAGATCTTCCAGTGAAACGGAAGGTAGGATCACCCAACAGATGCGTTTCCAGATATGCGGTATGTTTCATCCAGTTACCGGTACGAACACCGAACTGAAGAAGACCGATCAGTTCATCGGGCCAAAGATCCTGCAGTACACCAACGCTGTTGGCCATGGTTACCACGTTTCTTCCCTTACCAAAGGGATAGTGTCCGGCAAAGTAATCTTTCAGGTGGAAAGACCCGGTAAGACAGGCATCGACCATGATAAAACGGGCATTCGGCTTGATCTGCTTCAGGTCTGAGATATAGATGTCGGTGCTGGCGTCAAGCAGAGAATCGGCGAGCATTACGGAATCCACAAAGGCATCTTCCATCCATGCAGCAGAAACACCCAGGCTTTTCATAAATCCGGCCTTAACTTTTTCAACATCATCGTTTCGGTCTTTGGCAGCGCGGATTTTGCTGCGCAGGTAGCGACGGATGTTGGCGATAGAAGGTTGCGGATTGGAAACATAGGGGTATCCACTCAGCAGCTGTACGTCGTCGGAACCGTGATCATGGAAGATCGCCATGTCCAGCTCGTCGCGCTGAATTTCGGAAAGAAGATTCGTTTTGATGGCATCGGCCATACGGAAGTTCAGAAACTTCACGGTATTACCGGGTTTAAACAGATCCGGGAACTGCTCCCGAAGGGTAATTTGTTCACCGGCCCAGGCGTTCAGGGATTCGGAATTATATCCATGTCCGGTAAACACGAAGAAATCGTTCAGCAGCTGCTCCTTCGCTTTTTCTGCCGCAGCCTTTTTCAGGAAATCACTGATCATGGCATAGGGATCGTCGCCTTCCCCAACGGGAGGCTTAATCCGGGCCGTGTAGATATCCATGCTGATATACTGTGGGGAAGCGGCGTCGAGACTGTAGTAAAAATAGTTTTTATGAACTGAATCCTGTTTCAGGAAGTTAAACTTCAGGTCAAAATCGTCGTAATAACGGTCGGACGGTACGGAAGAGGCTTCCCATTTCCGACGCTGGTCCATTTTAAACGCAGAAGTAAGGTACTGTGCATCGCGAACCATCGGAACGGGTATGTCACCAACCAGAACAGCGCCTTCCAATTTGGGCGACTGATTGTAGAGTTTCTGAAGAACGGTCCGGATTTCTTCGGGATTCTTCCAGTCATGAGAAATCACATAGGTTCCAAGCCCGTCCTTCTCAACGGCTTTTTTATAGATCTGTACGGCTTCCTTTGTTTTGGCATAGGTTGCTGCGTCAATGACAACCGCGAAGGTTGTGGGCGTAGACACAGAGGGCTTTTCAATCTGCTGTGCGGAAACCGTTGCCGCGAGCATCGGGCAGACCAATGAAAGACCTATTGCCCTGCGGCTTCTCAATCGGAAAATGTCCATCATAGTTTTCATTTTATAAATTTTAAGGCATCCACCATTCGTTCAACCGCGCAAGCGTTTGAATGGCTTCCAGGCGCACTTCCTCCGGAGCGGAGGCGTCCATGCTTACCTCTTTAACGGCATTCAGAATCAAAGGTTTCTGATAGGAGAGATAAAACCATCCGAGTGCTTCAATCAGATTTTGACGAATTTTTGCCGACTCGTTTTTGTCTTTGATCAGCGGAAGCAGTTCGGGAACAAAACTGTGATAGGTATTGTTTCGGAACAAACGGATACCCTGAATTCTCGAATTTTCAGACGCTGTGGGGTCAAGAATGGTTGCAAGGTAGTTCCTGGCATATTGCTCGGCCTTTCGGTTTCTTGCCAAACGGTTCTTCAGCCAGGTGTCTGCATCGTAGAAGAAAGAAGCGTTAGCGGCTTCTGCCTTGTAGGCTTCTTCAACCTTATTCCAGTCGAACAGCTCCAGACATCTTTCAGCCTGGAACATAACGCGCTCGTCATCGGGACGGCTGATCAACAATTTCACCAGCGGACGGATCAGTTCTTCATGCCCCGCTTTGGCCAGCCATTCGGAAGTCTTGCGACGAATCAGTTCGTAAGAATCGTTCAAAGCCAGCGGCGCTGTCTTCAGCAGTTCAGGGCCACCGATGAGGCTGAGCAAACGCACGCATTCCATACGAACGGACGCTGACTGGGAAGACCTATATGTAGTCGAAAGCAGTTCAGGCAGTCCGCTTACTTTCAGGTCAAAAAGGTTACGCATGGCAACCATGGCCATGACCGGGTCGTTTCCGGACACCAGCTTACGCATGGCGGCAGCGTCCTTTCTTCCGGCGTGCAGGGTTTGCTGCAAAGCGGACGAACCGGGGGCACTGAAACGCCAGGTGGGGTCGCCACTCAGTGCCGACTCTAGCGTGTTGGTGTACATGGCCCAGGTACCGATTCTGGCACCCTTGCCGATGAGTCCCATGTGCTCGATCGTCCATTTGTCCTGCAGAACGTTTACGGTATTTCCGTGTGCCACCAGCGTTTTGCCGCTCCCGAAGATATAGGAACCGGCGATGCTTTCGGGGTGATGGAAGGAACCGTTGTAGCAGGCATTGAAGATCGCTACACGCGCTTCCGGCTTAACCGCAGCAAGATCCTGTGAAAGAATATTGGTTTGTGCGATATAGGCAGAGTCGGCTATGCGCAGCGAATCATTATCCAGAGCTCCCTTAAACCAGGAGTCGGGGAAACCGTAGGTTTTCTTGTAGTTTTCGATCACCAGTGCAGGATCCTGTCCGCGTGAAGCGGCCCTTCTGATTGCATTGCGAACGGAGTACTGAAGTAGGTTATAGGCAAATCCCTCATCGTTGCCGAGGGGGGAGTTGTTGATGTACTGCTTCTTGATATCCCCGTGTTCGGTAAAGAGCACCATATCCAGTCCGGGACGTTGAAGTTCCGAAAAGATGCGATACTTCATGTAATCGGCCTGTCTGAAGTGCAGGAATCTTGCCTGATCACCGGTTTTGAACACCTGGGGCAGGATCTCGCGGAAGATAACCTGCTCGTTGGCCCAGGAGATAAAGGACTCCGAGTTATACCCACTTCCGAAAAAGGACAGGAAGGAGTCGAAGGGATTTTCGGTTTCCCTTGCGGCCACCGCCTTTTCCAGATAGGTAGCGATTTCGCGGATACGCTCATCGCCGTTTTTCCAGCTCAGGATCCGTCCGGTGTAGAAATCGGAACGAATGGTTTGGGGACCTTTGGGATCCAGCTCATAGTAAAACCAGAGCGGACGTTCGGCGTCCTGGCGGATAAAATTGAATTTCAGATCCGGGTCGTCGTAGAATCTGTCGGATGCTACCGATGATTGCTCGAACGGAAACTTATCCTCATCCATTTTGAAAGCCGTGGTCATATGTTGGGCATTCCGGACCAACACTACGGGTACGTTTCCGATAAGCACGATACCTTCAAAAGCGGGTTTGTTTTTCCGGAACGAATCGATTACGGCTTTTACTTCATCAGGGTTTTTCCAGTTGCGGGAGAATACTGCCGCGTTGAGCCCTTCTTTTTGTTTCAACATCGAAGTGTAGGCCTTCAGCTGTTTGTCGGCTTTCTGCGCTACCTCCGCGTCGGTTATTACTGCTACATGTTGGGCATTGACATAAGACACCAGTCCAAATCCCAAAACCAGAAAAAATAGTTTCTTCATTTTATGCTTGATCCTCTTGATTAAAATATTGCACCAACAGAAATACCGAAATAACGTCTGTTACCAGAGGGGCCACCGAGGGAGTTGCCGATACGGATATCCGCTGCTGCTGTTCCGCGAACAAAAAGTTCTGCAGCCGATCCAACCTTCGCGGGTTGGGAGTATTGAATACTTAAACCGGGCTTAACCATATCAGCCGACAGCCAGGAGTGATCGGGAAGATGGAGGGTATTGTATCCGATTCCGGAAACGCCATTCTGAGGAGTGAAATCCGAATAGGATGTGAAACAATCTCTCCAGGCGAAGTTTGCATCCGCCTTCCAGCTCTTTCTGCCGGGTATGGTCAGGTTATATACATAACGGACGCTGAATTCAATGGCATCCACATTCTGTCTCATCTGCGGTTTGAGGTAGCGGATATCACGCCCATCAAAGGCAATTCCTGCTTCAGCCATCCATTTGAAATCGTCGTTGGCAGCGTTGCGAATGAACGAATAGGTAATGGACGCATTGTTGTAATAAGAAGTGGTCAACACATCTTTGTTGGTAACGATCCAACCGGTTTCAGCATTTCCGGAAGCCGTGTGATAGTCGATACCCTCGCCGTCATGGGAATTCCATTCGGCGCGGATCTGTTGGGTATGGCTTGCCTTGTTGAATCGGAGCAGGCCGGTTACAGAATAGTTGTTTTCATCCAAACGACCTGTGGGGCGGGCAGGGCTCGTTCCGTCCTCGGAAGTTTCCTTCCGACGATCGTACCGCACACCAACCAATCCTTCCACGCCTTCGTTTTCATAAGAAAGCTGAAGGCCGCTACCTATTGTTTTACCGATATAGTAACGGGAATAGGATCCGAGGGCAGACATTTGCCAGTCGAGGAAATAGCCGGTATTTGTAAACCAGTAAGCCTTCTGAACGTCCGTAGAGTTACTGGATTCGTAGCTAACGTTTTCGCGGAAGGCTTCGTAAATGAAATTGTAACCCAGGTTGAACTTATCGGACAACTTCAGAATTGCCGACGGGGTGAACGTCAGGTCATATACATAACTCTGCGGACGGGGATCGTTCTGTCTTGCACCGGTACCAACATAGTAGTTGAGTCCGGCTCCAACGGAAAGTTTACCATCGGCCAGAGCAGCACTTGCTGCTTTCAGCTTCAGATTATATTCCTGTCTTTTCCACTCACCGCCAACAGAGTCGGCCAGAATATAGGGCATGCGACGGTAGGGATTCAGGAGCGCGTTCCATTCCAGATTATTCTGCCAGGACTGACGAAAATCAAAGCTTCCATAGAGCTTGAGTTTATTCAGCGATTGGTATTTTTCGGAATAGAAAGATACATCGCGGTCAGATCCGGCCTGCTGTGGGCGACGAAATGCCCCTTCTTTTAAGGTTGAGGCAACCTTTGCCTGGCCAATTTCGGGGATATACCCCTGAGCAATACCTGCTGCGTTTGAACTACCGATCCAGAGTTGGCGGTAGGGTAGTATTTCCAGTTTGCCGGAGAGGGATGACAAAGTATCCTGAGCTTCGGCAGAAATCACTGTTAACAATAATATCGGGATCAGAATTTTTTTCATCGTAGTGTTAATTGCGAGGTGAATTACCATGATTTGGGTGTAGGTTTCGTGAGCACCTCAAAATCAAATGAAGTATTATTGGTATCCCATACAATGATGCGACCATTTTCCGTTCTTTCGATCTTTCTACGGATAGACTCACCTACATAGGTTCCGGAGCAGTTGATAAAGCCGGCGTCAAGAGAGGTCGGCAGTCGTTTGAATCCGAACGATCTTTCGTTGGCCAGTGCATCAACGGCATCATATACATAATCAACCGGAACCTGCATATACTCCGCAGTGGAAGTAACTCCGGGTTCGCGTACCAGTGCCAGGTTCATGGGATCCGGATGTTTGAAGATGACCATGCCCGGACCGAATACCGCGGTCAGCCAGTCGAAACCTACTGAGCCCAGGTAAATCGGAATCAGGTTCGGAACTTCAGCGGCATCCAGGTCTCTGTTATCCGCACGGGGAACATAAGATTCGAAATCGGCAATACCAGGTCCGAGATTTACCGGTGAAGCAGGGTTGCCGTTAACATCGGTAATATGGTCGATACCGTCCTGCGCAATAATGATCGACTGACCCGGCAGAATGGGATAATCCGTTCCTGAACCCGGAACCATCCATACGTTTTGCAGATATACGTTGTCGTTGTCGCTACGGAAACCATACGGAGTAGCGGTTGCAGACGATCCGTTTGCGCCACCCGTGTTTCCGATACACAGACTGTCGGCATACAGTATCTCGCTGGAGTTGTTGTATATTTCATAGAACTGATCCGAGAAATAGGTTCCTCCTGCCGGTGTACGCGAACCGGTATAGTAAAGCTCCTTGAAAACGAGTCCGCGGTTGGGCGTACCGCTGAGCTGTACCGGCAAGGTGCCATCGGCACCTACTACCAGGCTGGTATCGCCGTTAAGGTAGTAGTAAACATCCGGAATACCCGTGAGTTCGTACGCCTCTGAAGGTGAAACATAGCGACGTGCGGAGATCTTGTAGGATCCGGCCATCACTCCGGAAAATGTATAGATTCCGTTTTCGTCGGAAACACCAGTGTATTCCGCTCTGGTAATATTGTTGGTGATGATCAGATCCACATCATTGGCTTCCTGCTTCAGATAGTTTGAAGGGAAGATTGTTGCTATGCGAAGTGAATATTCCGGAACATTCTTAAAATCCTTTCTGCAGGAAGTCAGGGTTCCTATCATCAGTAAGGCGAATAAACCGTATAATGAATTTTTCATGTCTCTGGTTTAGAATTTGACATTAATTTCTGTACCGAAGAAGAGGGCTGGGTTACGACGTTCGTAGGAATCGGGCCAGCGATTACTTCTATGCAGGGGGTTGTTTGCAAAAACGTTGTTTGCAAAGAAGGAGAAACCAACACCCTTGCCGATTTCCTTGGTAAGGCGCAGGTTGAACAACCATACCGGTTTCCAGGATTCGGTTTTGTAGTATTCGTCGCCGAAAGGATTGTACAGTTCACGATCGGCATCGGTGATCTGATCCTGCTGATCTTTGGTGAGGTGAACAAACTGCCCGTTGGAAGCGTCGATATACGCCACCGGCGTGTGGAAATAATTGAGATACTTGTTACGCTCAGACCAGATGGTTTGAACAGCCAGTGTCACAATAAATTTCAGTTCCGGGATATTGTGGATCATCCGAAGGGTGGTATTGATTCTTTCGGTCTCTCTACCCCTACCCTTATCGTATACTGCAATTTTCTTGGGCTCCTGACCGGATTGGGAACGCTTGAGGGTGTAATAGTCTGAGGAAACGCTGGTTGAATTAATCCATGCACCGTTCAGAACAAAAGAAGTACGGATCGCGTCAAAACGTCCTAGATCCAGATCCAGTTCAATACCTTTATTCGTATTGGTAACATTGTTTGTCGGAACATTATAGTCCGCGTAGAAACTTCCCGTACTGTCGAATTCAATCACCGGAACTTCTCCCGGACGGGTCTGTTGTGTTTCATACACCGGGAACTCCAGTCGTGTAAAGGAGCGGGGGATATTGCCGGACATTTCGTAGCCGTTTTTGGTCTTCTCATAGAAGCCCATCACGGTCAAACGTTTGCGGGGCGCAAAGTTCCAGTCGAAGCCCACCTCACGTTTGTTGGTTTTCATGATCTTCAGATCCGGATTTTCGGTATTGATTACCCGGGTGGTGATCATCACCAGACTCTCATCCGGATTGGACGAATAGTAGTTATAACTTACCAGATCATAATAGGCTTCCTGCGGATAGAGATACAGCAGGGTGGGCGCCTTGGCGGTTACACCATATCCCGCTCTCAGGTTGAAGTTTTTAAGGATTTCATAAGAGAAGTTCAAACGCGGGGAAGCCACGGTTCCGAACTTGCTGGTCCAGATTCCGGTGGGTTGGATATTATCGAAACGCACACCGGCCTGCAGGGCCATTCTTCTTCCCAGTACGTCCGCCACCATATTGTCTTCGGCATAGAAAGCCAATTGGTTGAGCACGGGAATATCCTTGTAGGAACGCGGTCTGAACGCCGTGTTGCTCAACATGCGCGGAGGACGTGACCAGTCGTACACTTTACCTTCGCCGAAATTACCGTCGGTACGCCAGTCGGCACCAACAATTACACGATGGTTCAGCCAATCGCCTCGGTGGAAAAACGTGTTGTTAACCTTTGCGAAAACATTCAGGGGTTTACCTTCGATCCAGAGCTGGCTTACATATTCCGACGGAACATACTGACCGCGGACGGTAGTATCCTTCAGCTCAAATGTAATCGGGTAGGTATAACCGGAGAGAAGTTCCTGCTGAAAGCCTTTCTGTACATTGTAGGATGCAGAAATATTGTAGTTGATCTCGCGGGAGAATTTCTTATTGAGCGTCCAACGACCGCTGGTATTAAACCGGTAGTTATAATCCTGGGCTTTTGTTTTACGCTGGTATCTTTTATCATCCGGATCCTGTTTTTCATCATCCAGGTTCATCGCGTACGAGAAACTGGTTGTGGTAGCAAGCGGTTTAACGGTTCCGAATGTTTTGGAGTAAATCACATTTCCCGTTACACGGCTGTATCCTTTGTAGGAAAAGCGTTGGTCATCGAAGGAACGGGTATAGTCAACATCAGCGAAAATACTACCGGCCTTATCGCTGATTTTGAACCCCTTACCACCCCAGAGTTGTGTAATGCGGGGGTTGATACGGGCTTTCAGATGAAAGGGTTCTTCACCGGCCTTTGTTTTTACGATGATCGCACCGGAAGTAAGGTCACCGTGTTCCACCGAAGGAATACCTCGGATCACTTCAATGGATTCAATATTATCGGCCGAGAACTGACGAAGGTCCATACCACCGCCGCTGGATGTAGCGAAAGAAGCACCGGTACCAGCCGTTGCCGTATTGGAAACCTGAAGGTTGGCGTTGTTGGAAACAGGAGCGCCGTTAACGATGATGGAAGTACCAAGGCTACCCACGTTATCGGCATTCACCTGACGGAGAGAAACGCGGTTAACGCCTCCCAGATCGGGGTTCTTGGCAATGCCGCCGGGCAACAGTTGCAGCACATCTGCAATACTTGTTGCCTGAAGGTGTTCGATAGCCGCTTTTGAAATTACGGAAGATGTAGATCCGTGCTTGCTTTCACGTGCAACAACCTGTACCTCTTTCAGGCTGAGCGCATCTGTTGAAAGCACAAAGGGCGCGTTGTACACGATGGGAGAAGTGAGATTGAATTCCCGTTCAACAGGAATCATGCTCATGCTGTTTACCACTACGGTAACTTTTCCCAGCGGAACATTACGGATTTCGAATCGGCCGTTCTTGTCGGTAACAGCCCACATACCGAAGGGAACAACCTGTATGGTTGCCGCTTCAACGGGCTTGCGGGATTGCTGTTCGATAACAACACCCGCAATCACCGCACCTCCCTTGTCCGGATCCACCGAAACAGGGAGCCGGGATGTATCCGGCTGCCTTGCCTGAATCACGATGCCCACTTTTGGTTCAGAACTCTTTGGTGCAGGATTTTGCTTTTTGATGGCATAATAGTTGGACCCCACACGAAGGTAGGTAAGCGATGCCGGCGTCAGGACATCCTTGAGAATCTGTTCGGTTGGTCTGGAAGCAAGATTGTTCCAGTCGTAGGAAACAGTAATCCCGTCGACAACATTTCTTTCGTAAACGAACCGTGTTTTTTTCTCTTTGGTGATGCGGTTCAATGCCTCCTTGAGGCTGATGGTTACCGGCTGTGCGGACAGTGAGGCCCAAAGTGCAGGGCATAGCAGCACTATCAGGCACAGCAGAGTTTTTCTCCTACTCATGCGTGCATATTAGTTTTGGAATGAGGTTTTAATTCGAATCAGTGGAAGATCAGTTGGTTGTTTTCCCTGGTCTCCACAGTTATATCAAGAATCCCCGATAAGGCAAACAAGAGATCATTTTCATGGCATAAGGGCAGAACCCCATCTATCCGTCTGCGGAGAATAGAGGAATCCTCAACAACTACCTTCTTGTCATACATCCGCTCAATCATGCCTACTATTTCTTCAACAGAAGTGTTGTTCAGCTCGTAAAGTTTATCGTGGGTGGCTTCATGCAGCACCAATTGCGGTGTGTGGTGCAGGATTTCGAACTGATTTCCCGAAAAACGGGCTGTCTCGCCGGGTTTCAGCAATACTTCCGTTCCTTCGGGTCGGCGACGCAGTTTTACCTTCCCCGACTCCAGTCCGACTGAAATTTTTCCGTCCCGGTTCCAGATATTGAACACCGTACCGAGAACTTCCACTTCCAGTATTTCGTTTACTATTACGACAAATTTTTCTTCTTCCTTTACGGCAAGCGAATCCCTATTCAGATGCTTTACCTCAAAATGCGCGTCGCCATTCAGCCACACTTCACGCCTTCCGCTTGTAGTTTTCCAATCCTTGGTATATCGGATTTCCGAATTGGCGCCCAGCATTACCTGCGATTCATCGGGCAGTACAAAAACGCGGAAAGCACCGTTGCCCTGGGTTTTCTGCGCCACCAAAGCCGGTTCGGGCTGCTTGCGGAACATAAAAAGAATGGCCACACAAAGTCCGATCAGCGGGACGCAAACGGCCGCCACCCTTCCCCAGGTGAAGAAGGACGCGCGCTTCCGGCCGATCTCCCGGCGGATATTATCCCATACCAGGGTACGCCCTTCCGGATCCGGCGAAGCCGTCGGCTGTCGGGAATAAAGCAACACAAGTGTCTCTTCCGCTTCATCCATGGCAGCCGCTATCCGTGGATCGCCTAAGCGCAGTTTCTCCCAGTGGGAAGGCAGATATACTTCCCCCTTCAACCGCGAACGAACCCATTCCTGGAACGATACATCGGCGAGAAAATCGGCAGCCTGCCAGCTGCTGTAATCGGGCTTTTTGGTGTCCATACCATGGTAATACACCCCGTTCCCGTATTTTATCCCATTTTTCCGGATTTTTTTAGCGGGCACTCAGAAGAAGTACAACCAGGCTGATGCCGTGCCCTTCCCGTAGTCTGTCCAAGGCTCTGTAAATCAATTTATAAGTGCCACCAACCTGCATACCCAGAATTTCAGCGATTTCTTCGTAAGATAGGTTTTCGTAGAAGCGGAGATAGATCGCTTCGCGCTGCCTGTTGGTCAGTAAGGAGAGTAAACGCTCGATCCGCTCTCTTTGTTCAGCGGAGATTTCGCGACTGATAATTTTTTGTTCGTGCGGTATCTGAATCCCGAAAACAGCATCTTCACCCAGACGGATACCATAGCTCTGCGACTGGATAATCCGGATAAGTATTCTCCGGAACGACTTGATCAGATAATATTTTACCGAAGGGGTTTCACGAAGGGTAGCCCGGTTGTTCCAAATTTTTATGAACAGCGATTGTACCGCTTCCCGGATCAGATCGATATCGTTGGTAAACCGGCTCCCGTAGTTTACGAGCAAATCATAGTACCTCGAAAAAAGCAACTCAAAAGGCTTTTCCTCCCCGTTAAGGGCGGCCTTCCAAAGTTGTTCATCTGTCGGTACAGAATAGTTGTTGCTCATCATCATGCAATTTTACCGATCCATCTTCAAGTTTGATATCATAATCGGGAAAAAAATTTTCGGAACAGGGAAGAATCGCCAGAGGGTTATCCTATAAAGTTACAAAATTAACAGCAACCCTCAAAAAGTAATAACAAACTCAAAATCAAATATATAAATATGGGCGAAAATCGTAGTCGAAAAAAATCTGTCCATTTCGTGGATACACGAATGCAGAATCAGGGAATAGGGGTTGCCCCGCCGCCTTTCCGGACGGCGGAAAACGCCGGAAAATCGGACCAGAACATATCTGGACGGAACCGGGCACTAGCGTAAACACAGATACTAGATAAACGCGCGCACGCCGGTGGATGTATAAGCGCCCCGGAACTCTTTGGGCGTGCACCCCTTCTTCCTGCGGAAGACTCGGTTAAAATTCGACATGTTATTAAAACCACATTTGTATGCCACCTCGGTTACACTTTGCGTGGTTTCAATCAACAATCGGGAAGCGTGGCCGAGTCGGATTTCATTAACCGTTTCAATGAACGTTTTACCGGTTCTTGTTTTGAAAAAACGACTGAACGCAACTTCGGTCATCGAAGCAATCTTTGCCGCTTCGGCAAGCGTAACATTTTTATCGAAATTGTTGTTAAGATAAATCATCACTTCGTCGATACGGCGACTGTTGTACGAATACGACTCCATGCTGCTGAACGAAACATCGGAGAGCGTGCGCATGTTTCGGGAAATGGAAAGATCGTGAAGGATCGACATCAGTTCGAGAACCGAATCGAAGCCGTGCTTCTGCGGAAGCCCGATGATGCGGGGCATGATCATCCTCGCCGTCTCTTCTGAAAACAAAATCCCTCTGCCCGACCGCTCGAACATTGTGCGGATAAAACTCATCTGATTGCGCTGAAGAAATTTTTCATCGAAGAGGTTTCTGTGAAATTGAATGGTCACTTCCCGGATCTCCGCACAGGTACACTTATGCGTAAACCAACCGTGCTGAAGATTGGGGCCAACCAATACCAATTCGAGATCCGTTATTTCGCCGATATGATCACCGATCATCCGCTTCGCGCCGGGTGCATTCAGGATAAAGTTGAGTTCGAATTCCTGATGGAAATGCAGCGGGAAATCGAAGGCCGATTTCACACGGGAAAAGATCGTGAAACAATCGCTCTGGGTAAGTGGCGTAATTTCCCGCAGTATCGATGTTTTCATAACAGCAAGCTTTGTTCGCGTATTAAAGGTATAAAAGTATTCGGATGGATTAAAAAAGTATCAATTCCAGGAAATCTAAAATCAAAATCCAAACATCTGTTTACCAACCAATTATAAAGAATAAGTCAAAATCCGCGCAAAAACTGTCTAAATATCACCTGAACAAGATAAATAAGTATTAAAACTCCCTTCCAATTGAAGATAAATTTGAATCAAACACGATTGCTATATGAGAAATCCTTCATTAAGGAGAATCGTAATGAGTATTGCCTGTCTCATTACATTCGCCTATTCCTATGCGCAGGAACGAACAATCTCGGGCACCGTTTCAGACAACAAAGGCTCCACGCTCCCCGGAGCCACGATACAGGTAAAGGGTTCAAATATTTCCACCACAACGAATGTCGACGGTAAGTTTACCCTTACGCTGGCGGCAACACACCGCACACTCGTCGTCACATTTATAGGAATGGAGGCCCAGGAAGTTCCGATAACACAGAAGTCGGATTATGTCATCACGCTGAAAGCGCTCAGCACTACATTGAGTGATGTGGTTGTTATTGGTTATGGATCTACCCGCAAGGCAAATGTTTCCTCTTCGATCTCTTCTGTCAAGGCATCGGAGTTGAAAGATCTGCCCGTTGCCGGTATTGACCAGGCTCTGCAGGGAAAGGTTGCCGGTGTTACGGTTACCAACAACAGCGGACAGCCCGGAGGCGGCGTATCGGTTCGGGTACGCGGCATCACCACCATCAACAGCAATGACCCGCTGATCGTTATCGACGGCGTTCCCTTCACCTCCAATACCCGGTCCAGCAAGGGTTATGATGGTATCGGCGGGGCAAACGGTCAAACCGGAAACAGTGTTATGGCCTCCATCAACCCCAACGATATCGAATCCATCGATATCCTGAAAGACGCATCCGCGCAGGCGATCTACGGATCACAGGCCGCGAACGGCGTTGTGCTCATCACGACCAAAAAAGGGAAGATCGGCGAAGGAAAAGTAAACTATGATGTTTACTACGGTCAAACCGAAGTCGTAAAACGTCTAAAGTTGATGAACCTGTCTCAGTTCGCTGAATATCACAATGCAGTGGCCACCACGCCGATGGAAGAACTCGGCGATCCTTCTGTTTTGGGTGCCGGTACCGACTGGCAGGACGCCATGTTCAGAAGGGGCAATATTCAGAACCATCAACTGAGCTTTTCGGGCGGAAAGGATAAAACCACCTACTATCTCTCCTTGAATTATTTTGATCAGGAAGGTACCTTAGCCGGATCCGACTTCAACCGCTACTCTACAAGATTCAGTCTGGATCACCAACTCAAATCCTGGTTGAAAGTCGGTGTGAGTTCTAATGCCTACAGAACCGTACAAAATGTAACCCTTGCCGACCAGGCCCCCGGCGCAATCTGGGATGCCACCATCATCAACCCGCTCGTTCCGCTCAAAAACCTCGACGGAACCTGGGGGGCCGCCAACCAGGTATCCATCGGCGGAACAAAACCCGATCTTTCCAATCCCATAGCAGAGGCGCATTACAGAGGAAACAAATCGGTTAACTCCCAGGTGTTCGGAAATATTTATGCCGATGTTTCCTTCCTGAAGGATTTCTCCTTCCGAAACGAGATCTCCTACTCCATGAGCAACAATGAAAACACGGCGTATCAACGGAGCGGCAATATCGGCACCCGTGCTCTTCAAAGCAAGCTGATCGACTCCCGGGGTAACAGTTACTACTATGCGATAAGGAACTATCTTAATTACAACAAATATTTCGGACAGCACAGTATTTCAGCCACGGCCGGACACGAGGCGCAATACTCCTACTATCAGGGCATCTCCGGTACCGTACAGGACCTTCAGAACAACATCCTCGACCTGAATGCCGGCAACAGCGACAAAACCACCCGCGAACTCAACGGTGGAAAAAATGAATGGGCCATGGAATCCTATTTCGCCCGTGCTACCTACGCATTTGATAACCGATACGCCCTTTCGGCCAGCATTCGTGCCGATGGTTCTTCAAATTTCGGCCCGAACAATAAATGGGGATATTTCCCCGGCGCATCATTTGCGTGGACGGTCACCAATGAAAATTTTGCGGAGGGAATCAAGGGCACTATCAATAACCTGAAACTGCGCGTTGGGTACGGTGCTGTGGGGAATCAGAATCTTCCCTCCGGAGCACCCAATCCTCCCTACACCACCGTGGTCAATTTCTGGGCGGGTCCCGTTGGATTCCAGGGCGCTTCCAGCTATATCACTTCACAAAACCCCGATCTGAGCTGGGAATCCGTGATCACCAAAAACCTTGGTGTAGATATCACCCTGCTTGATAACAGGATTGATCTTTCCGTTGATGTCTATCGCAAAACCACCAGCGATATGCTGCTCTTCCTAACGGGCGGCACCACAATCGGGCTTGGCGAGAACTGGGACGACATGAAAGCGCCCGTTGGCAACGTTGGTCAGATGTCCAATACCGGTATTGATCTCGGCCTGAATACTACCAATGTCAAAACGAAAGATTTCTCCTGGAAATCAAACCTGATCTTCTCCCGCTATAAAAACAAACTCGACAAAATGGCGAACTCAACCGCAGGTTTGGCCGGCAAGGTTTACTACGACGGTTATGTGATCACCTATACACAGCCCGGCTACGCGGTAGGCTCCTTCTTTGGCTTCATCACCGATGGTTTGTTCCGCACCATGGACGACCTGAACAAAAGTCTTCCTCAGTTCGGGTATGAAGTTAAAGAAGAACAGACCTGGCTGGGTGATGTACGCTTCCGGGACATCAGCGGTCCGGAAGGAAAACCCGACGGGAAAATTGATGCCGATGATCTCACTTTCATCGGAAGTCCACTTCCCAAATTCACCTATGGTTTCACCAACACCTTCCAATACAAAAATTTTGACGCCACCGTTTTTCTGCAGGGTAGCCAGGGTGCGAAAATTTTCAACTTCCTTAAATGGAGCCTTACCAAAATGGACAATGCGCACTCTAACCAGTTGGTTGACGTATTGGACCGATACACAGAAAACAATACCGATGGAAGCCTACCGCGTTTTGTTGTTGGTCAGGCCAACAACATTGCCATTTCCGATAGATATATTGAAAACGGATCCTATCTGAGAATCCAGAACGTCACCGTTGGCTATCGCCTTCCTCAATCCCTGGTGGGCAAGCTGAAAGCGAATCTGAGAATCTACGCATCCATTCAGAACCTGCACACTTTTACCAAATATTCGGGGTACGATCCTGAAATCGGTTCCTTCAACAACAATTTTCGCTTAACGAATGTGGATGTGGGTCACTACCCCACTCCCCGCACCTTCACCATAGGCGCAAACCTTGAGCTTTAATCCACTAAAAGTTGTGCAATGAAAAAGTTAGCTATATATTCCATACTTGCTCTCTCAACAGGCATACTTTCCTGTAAGAAGAGCTTTATCGACCGCGCTTCGCTGGATGGGGCAACGCTTACCAATTATTACAACACAGAAGAAGAAGTCCGTGGTCTTACGAGTACACTTTACGGCCTTCCGTGGTCGGGTTATGAAAACCGCGCCATGGATGTGATCGGTGATGTGATGGCCGGTAACGAATATACCGGAGCCGGCAACGGCGATGATGCGCCCTTCCTGCGCTTTACCCTTTCGTCAACCGCCGTTCGTTTGGCGGACGCCTGGAAGGTGTTTTATAAAATCGGAGGCTGGACCAGCGAATACATGAAAGCGCTCGAACAGAAAAAAGCGGCCGGTGGGAACCCGGTATTTATTGACCCCGCCATCGCCGAATGTCATTTCTTCCGCGGAACCATCTATTTCTTTCTGGCCCGAACCTGGAAAGATGTTCCCATTGTTACCGATCCCGGACAAACCGCCCTTTCCGGAAACTTTGCCATCCCGCGTTACCTCCAACAGGACGTATTGAAATTTGCCATCGAGGAGCTTAAACTCGCGGAAGCCGGCCTTCCGGAAACAGATCCGCAAAAGGGGCGCCTTACCAAATATTCCGCCAAGGGAATGATGGCCAAGGTTTATCTCTACATGAAGGATTATGAAAACGCGAAAAACAAAGCCTGGGAAGTAATTGAGTACTCAGACCGAACCAGTCAGTACGGACTCTTCGACGACTACGCCGGCCTTTTCAATACCAGCGCCAACAACAACAGCATCGAGTCGCTGTTTTCAATTCAGCATCAGCTGACTCAGAACCCCTGGGGTTCGGCCAACCAAAAGCAGTGCGACCGCGGACCGGGCAACCTCCAAACGAGTGAAGCCAATATGTGGGAGCTCTATCTCCCCACCACCGATATGATAAACGCATATGAACCCGGCGACAAGAGAAGGAAAGCTTCCATGATGGAACACGGCTGGACCAAGCCGGAATGGAAGCCCCGCCAAACCTCCGAAGCTTATAACCAGTTTATGGCCAATGGTTATAAATACGACACCACCGTTGCCGTTGGGGATGGCGGGCAGAAAAACGATACCCGTGCCAACATTGCCAAATATGTGGTTGGTCCTGGAAGTTCCTTCGGCAGCGAAGCCGTTCTCGGCATGAATACAGGAATCAACACCATGATGCTCCGCTATGCCGATGTTCTGCTGATATACGCAGAAGCGGTTCTGGGAAATCAGGCCAGCACTTCCGATGCCAAAGCACTCAAGGCATTTATGGACGTGAGAAAACGGGCAGGCCTAACCGACAATTTCACGTCTATCACGGCCGAGGATATCCTCCATGAACGACGTGTCGAATTCGCCTTTGAAGGAGAATACTGGTTCGACATCCAGCGTCAGGGTTTTGCCAAGGCCAAAGCCATCATCGAAGCGCAGGACAGGGGAACAAAGGAGTTTCCCTACTTCGTCACCGGATTCACCGAAAACATGATGTACCTGCCGATACCGGCCAGCGAAATTCTGCAGAATCCAAAACTCAACGAACCGCCTGTTCCCTTCTATTAATTGCCAAAGCAAAATCATACTGCGATGACACATACATCAAAATATATCAAACCCGGGTTCCTCATTGGTCTTGCACTGGTCGCCTTCGTAGCCTGTAAGAAGGACGGCGACGGATCGGCAACGGTGAAACCGGGAAATATGGTCGCCAATGCCGTGACACCCAACACCGCTGCGGGCGGCGAACTGATTACGCTGAGTGGCTCAGGCCTCAGCGATATCCGAACCATTGTTTTCGAAAAAGATAATGTTCCCGCCACCTTCAACCCCACACTCAATACCGGGGAACATCTAGTATTCCGGGTTCCCGACACCGCTACCGGCGGGCCGCAGAACATCATCCTCACCAACAGCAAGGGAAGAACAGCGACGATAGAATTCAACGTAAACGCCTTGCCGATCGTCAACAGCGTTTCCAATTACAACTTCACCGAGGGCACAGAAATTACAATCACCGGTTTTCACCTGGCCGAAGTGACCAGCGTAAAACTGAAAACTTCCAATCAGGAAGTAACCATCGTCTCCAAGTCGAAAAAGGAACTGGTTGTGCGTATGCCCGCTGCTACAGCGAATACCTCTCCGTTGGACATCACCAATCCTTCCGGAACCAAAACCACCACCGAGGAGTTTGTGTATCTCGACAATGCGTATCAAATCTTCACGGAAGGCTTCCGCAACGGTTTCGAAAACGCATCATGGGGACCTGCAGAAGTAACCACCGAAGTTGCCAAATCCGGAACCACGGCATTCAAGGCAACCTGGGTAAAGGGGAACTGGTGGGCCAACGGATTCGCCAGCTGGAGCACCGGTGTTCCATTTTCGACAGATTATAAGTATCTTTCTTTCTGGGTAAAGGGAGGATCAACAGAACTGGTATTTTATCTCACTACCGATCAGAAAGGCAGTGGTTACGGTAACTCCGACCGAACTACACCGTTGACCATTCCGGCAGAAGTATGGACTTATTTTAAACTTCCGTTGACAACGGTAAAGCTCTGGGAAAACGGCACCCCGTTCAAACAGCTGGGATTATGGATCCCGGGACCGGACGATCAGGATGAGACGTTGTATTTCGACGATGTTTTGCTTATCAAATAAACCCAACTGCCGATGCTCCGTTCAGTGCTTCTATCCCTTGTTTTTCCAGCCTTAGCCTGCAGTGCCCAAACAGCCGCGCTGCAGAACCAACCGGGTGAAAACATGCCGTCCGACCGATTCGCCACCACCGAAACCATCAACCTTTACCGCAATCTTATAAAGGCTGCTGAAAAAGGCTTCCTGTTCGGTCATCAGGACGACCTGGCTTACGGCGTGGGATGGAAATACAGGGAGGGCAGCAGCGATGTGAAGGCCGTAACCGGCGACTACCCCGCCGTGTATGGATGGGAAATCGGAGGCATTGAACTCGGAAAGGCCAACAATATCGATGGCATTCCGTTCAAAAAAATGAAACAGTATATCCGAGATGGATACGAACGTGGCGGTGTGATCACCATCAGTTGGCACACCGCCAGCCCTTCGGGTGCGGAAAAAGGCTCCTGGGACACCACCCCCGGCACCGTGGCCACCATACTTCCCGGCGGTCCCAACCATAACCTTTACAAGGACTGGCTGAACCGGGTTGCCGACTTTATCGGAAGCCTCAAAGGGAAAAACGGTGAAGCGATACCCGTTCTTTTCCGCCCTTTTCACGAACACACGGGTAACTGGTTCTGGTGGGGCAGAAACGCCTGCTCCGACTACGAATACAAAACACTCTGGCGCTTTACGGTTTACTATCTGAGATCAGAAAAACAACTACATAACCTGCTGTACGTATACAACACTTCCGTTGATTTCAATTCTGAAGAAACCTATCTCGAAAGATATCCGGGCGACGATGTAGCGGATCTGCTCAGCATCGACACCTATCAATACGGTGATCCTGAGAAGGAAAATTGGTTTGCGGAAAATACCAACAAGGCTCTGCAGATAGTGGGCAAAATAGCCAACGCAAAAAACAAACCTTTTGCACTGGCGGAAACCGGATATGAAGCCATACCCTATGCCGAATGGTGGACCCAAACCTTACTCAGCGCAATAGGCAACAACAAAATTTCCTATGTGCTCGTATGGCGCAATCACGGATATAATGAATACATGAAAAAAATGCATTACTACGCACCCTATAAAGGACAGACATCGGAAAAAGATTTTATCCGCTTCTATGAACTGGAGAATACGCTCTTTGAAAAAGAAGCACGGGAAATGAAACTATACCAGGAAAGATAAACCAAGCCCACTACAACACTTGATGATGAAACTACAATGGATTGATATCGCCATCATCTGTTCGTACCTCCTGCTGATGGTGATGATCGGATGGTTCCTCCGCAAGAAGGCCCGCGTAAACAAGGAAAGCTACCTTCTCGGAGGTAAAAAACTACCCTGGTACATGCTCGGACTCAGCGACGCCTCGGACATGTTCGACATAAGCGGCACCATGTGGATGGTTGCACTGTGTTTTGTGTACGGAATGAAAAGTGTGTGGATCCCCTGGCTCTGGCCTGTGTTCAATCAGGTATTCAATATGATGTTCCTTTCCAAATGGCTGCGCCGGTCGAATGCCGGTACCGGTGCCGAATGGTTGGCCACAAGATTCGGGACCGTCGGAAAAGGGGTACGGGGATCTCATAACATCACCGTTATTTTTGCGCTGCTCGGCTGTCTGGGATTTCTGGCCTACGGCTTCGTCGGACTCGGAAAATTCATTGAAATCTTTGTTCCCTGGAATTACATTGAACCCTATGTTCCCTTCACCATACCGAAAGAATATGTAGCCCATTTTTATGGAATTGTATTTACGCTCTTCGCCATGTTTTATTCGATACTCGGTGGAATGCACAGCATTGTACTCGGCGATTTCATTAAGTACCTGATAATGACGGTGGGCTGCATCACCATCGCCGTTGTGGCCATGATGCATCTCCGTGAGGGTTCATTCTCTGTGCCGGAAGGATGGTCAACTCCATTTTTCGGATGGACGCTTGACCTCGATTGGACGGGTATAGTAGACGATGCGAACAGAAAAATCGAGAACGATGGATTCGGCTTATTCGGCATATTCTTTATGATGATGCTGTTCAAGGGAATTTTCGCGAGTTTGGCCGGCCCTGCGCCCAACTACGATATGCAGAAAATCCTTTCCACCCGTTCTCCCAAGGAGGCGAGCAAGATGACCGGTTTCGTGTCCATCGTCCTCCTGCCGGTACGCTACGCTATGGTTATCGGTCTCACCGTACTCGCCCTATTGTATTTTGACCAGCTGAATATTTCCACACCGGAAGGAACCGACTTTGAAAAAATTCTTCCGGCAGCGATCAATAATTTTCTTCCGGCGGGTCTTCTGGGCCTGGTGCTTACCGGACTACTGGGGGCGTTTATGGGAACCTTTTCCGGCACCCTGAATGCGGCGCAGGCCTATATTGTAAATGACATCTACCTCAAATACATCAACCCCGCCGCCTCAACCCGCAGAATCATTTATATGAACTATCTGATGGGGGTGCTCGTGGTCACCGTTGGAATTGTACTCGGATTTTTTGCGAAGGATGTCAACAGCATACTTCAATGGATTGTCGGCGCCCTTTACGGAGGTTATATCGCAGCCAATGTATTGAAGTGGTACTGGTGGCGGTTCAATGCCAACGGCTTCTTCTGGGGCATGATGGCCGGTATTGCAGCGGCCTTGGTATTCCCCTTTATTTTCGATGGACTGCCCCTGTACAAATGGCCGTTGCTGTTTTTGATTTCACTGGTAGGCTGTGTGGCAGGAACCTACACGGCTCCGCCTACACCCCAGCCCGTTCTGGAATCCTTCTATTCAACCGTAAATCCCTGGGGATTCTGGGGACCCGTACGCAGAAAGGTAATGACCCTGAACCCCGAATTCCGTCCGAACAATGGCTTCGGCCTCGATATGTTCAACGTTGGTTTGGGAATCATTGCGCAGTGTTGTCTTACCCTTCTGCCCATGTATCTCGTACTCTCCATGTTTACCCCACTATGGATAACCATTGCCATTCTAACCGTTATTGCACTTATCCTCAAAAAAACCTGGTGGAACAAACTTGAAAATTAATGACCTGAAAAAAGACGCCGCTATGCAAAAAGATTTTGAAACGAGACGGAAGGAGCTGGAGGAGGAGTACAATGAACTCGTCGTTCGGGCTAACCAAAAGAAAAATGGCAACAACGGAATCCTGCAACGCTACAAATATCCCGTCCTTACCGCGGGACATACGCCCTTGAGCTGGAGATACGATCTTAATCCAAATACAAACCCCTGGCTCATGGAACGCAACGGCATCAATGCCGTATTTAATGCCGGCGCCATCAAATTCAACCAAAAATACCTGCTGATGGCCAGAGTGGAGGGCGTCGATAGAAAATCCTTTTTCGCCATTGCGGAAAGTCCGAACGGTATCGACAATTTTATCTTCCGTCCGCTCCCCGTCGATATTCCGCAAACCGATAATCCCGATGGCAATGTTTACGATATCCGCCTCACGACACATGCAGACGGATGGATTTACGGTGTGTTCTGCACCGAAAGACGTGACCCCTCAGCCCCGGAAACCGATCAGTCGGCTGCCGTTGCCCAATGCGGCATCGTCCGCACCAAAGACATGGAAAGCTGGGAGCGGCTTCCCGATCTGGTCACCCCCTCTCCGCAGCAGCGAAATGTTGTTCTTCATCCGGAATTCGTAAAGGGACAATACGCCTTCTACACCCGGCCCCAGGACGGCTTTATTGAAACGGGGAAAGGGGGCGGTATCGGTTTCGGCCTTTGCGCCGACATCACGAAGGCCGTGATAGAAAAAGAGATCGTAATCGATCCCAAAAAATACCACACGGTATATGAAGCCAAAAACGGACTCGGACCCGCCCCCATCAAAACCGGGAAGGGCTGGCTCCACCTGGCACACGGTGTGCGACATACCGCGGCGGGCCTGCGTTACGTTCTCTATATTTTCATGACCGACCTGAACGATGTTACCCGAATCATCCACAAACCTGCGGGCTACTTCATGGCTCCGGAAGACGAAGAACGTACCGGCGATGTATCCAATGTATTGTTCAGCAATGGCTGGATTCACGACGACGACGGCACGGTGTATATTTATTATGCATCGTCCGACACCCGCATGCATGTGGCTACATCAACCCTCGATCGGCTCATCGACTATGTCGTCAATACTCCGGAAGACGGCTTTTCCAGCGAAGCTTCCGTAAAAAAAATCATCAATCTCGCCCGCGCAAACCAGGCATTTCAACGGCCAACCCAACTCGTCCACGAAACAAACCGGCAATAGTAGAACGGAAACAGGGCCCGGTGGCATACCGGCGCCGTGTTTCCTGTTCTTTTGGAACCATTTGCCCGAATCAGTTTTTTTTCGTAACTTTATTTAGATGCGCTCACTTGGAATACCTCTTCATGACTTATTCTCGTTTGTAGCATTTCTCTCATTCACTCAATTTTTATGACCATGCTACGATCGGTAATCACAGGAACCGGCAGTTTTATCCCTTCCATCAAAGTTCACAATTCCGACTTTCTGAGCAAACGCTTTTTCGATGAAAAACAGCAGCCCATTACAACGGCTCCTGAAGTTATTGTAAGAAAATTTCAACAGATTACGGGTATTGAAGAAAGACGTTACGCCGAACCCGAACAGAATGCGTCGGATCTCGGAACGGCCGCCGCCCGTGAAGCCATTATCGACAGCGGCATTGATCCCGAAACGATCGATCAGATTATTGTTGCACACAACTATGGCGATGTTCTGTCGGGCACGAATCAATCCGACACAGTTCCCTCCCTTGCCGCACGTATCAAAACCAAACTTGGGATACAGAATCCTTCCTGTATTGCCTACGATATTCTTTTCGGTTGTCCGGGCTGGATACAGGGGGTCATTCAGGCCGATTTATTCTGCCGCGCGGGCGCCGCATCCCGATGCCTGATCATCGGAACCGAAACCCTTTCGCGTGTCATTGATCCGCACGACCGAGACAGCATGATCTTCGCCGATGGCGCCGGTGCCTGCATTCTGGAATACAAGGAAACCGGACACAACGGCCCGGGGATTCTGAGCACCGCGGCCAGAAGCGACAGCTTCCACGAATCCGAATACATCAACTTCGGAAAATCCAACGACCCCAATGAAGCCAGCGGAAACTCCTTCATCAAGATGAAGGGAAGAAAGGTATACGAATACGCCCTAAAGCATGTTCCGGAAGCCATGAAGCTCTGCCTCGACAAGAGCGGACAGCCCATCACCGAACTGAAAAAAATCTTTATCCATCAGGCCAACGAAAAAATGGATGAAGCCATCATCAAAGCGTTTTACGAACTTTACCATCAACCGGAACCCGAACATATCATGCCCATGAGCATACACTGGTTGGGCAACAGCTCGGTGGCAACCGTTCCCACATTGCTCGATCTCGTACTCCGTAACCAGGTCGAAAATCACTCCATACACCCCGGCGATCTGATTATGTTCGCCTCCGTTGGTGCCGGAATGAACATCAATGCCGTTTGTTACCGGTATTGAAGACCGGCGAAATATTCATATTTTCCATTGTCAGAATTTGTTCCGAACAAAGTTCCAAGTTGATCTGTTTACACCATTCAATGAGAGTATATGAAGATTGCCATCGTGTCCGCAAGTGTAAGAACAGGAAGGAAAAGCCATCGCGTAGCTTTATTTTTGAAAAAGTTTATCGAATCCAACAAATACGCCGACGTTGAAATCCTGGACCTGAAGGAATACAACTTTCCGGTTTTTGAGGAAAGACTTCAATATCAGAAAAATCCGTCCCCGGAAGCACTCGATTTTGCTGAGCGCATCCGTTCCGCAGACGGAGTCATAATTGTAACACCCGAATACAACGGAGGTTATCCGGCCAGTCTGAAAAACGCGGTCGACCTTTTGGTATCTGAATGGAAACGCAAGCCCATCGCGCTTGCATCCGCATCCGGAGGCCCCTTCGCTGCATCGCAGGTGCTGACCTCACTTTTGTTCAGCCTCTGGAAAATCGGCGCCCTGGTGGTGCCCGTCCTTTTCCAGACCCCCAAGGTTCAGGAGGCTTATGACGAAGGAGGAAATCCGGCCGACAGGGAAATAGCGGAGAAAAAGGCAACGGCGCTCATTTCGGAATTGAAGTGGTGCATCGAAGCCGCTGCAAGAATGAGGAGCTGATTCGTAACCATTCCAATCATATTTCCATGGCGCAACTCATTTCAGGCATTCACCACATCACGGCACTTGCCGGTGAAGCACAACAGAATATCGATTTTTACTGCGGCATTCTGGGACTCCGTATGGTAAAAAAGACCATAAACTTCGATGCACCCGAGGTTTACCATTTTTACTATGGCGACGAAACCGGAAAACCCGGGAGCATCCTTACCTTCTTTCCCTATACGGGAATCGCCAGAGGCCGCCATGGAAAGGGAATGCTGAATACCACCAGTTTTTCGCTTCCCCTTCCTTCGCTGAAGTATTGGGAGGATCGGCTGAAACAATTCAACATCCTTACCAAAACCGCACAGGAACGCTACAACAGCGAAGTCTTTATCTATTTTGAAGACCCCGATGGGCTCGGGCTGGAATTGGTATTCACCGATAAGGACAGCAGACCGGGATTTACCTACGGTCATATCCCCCTCGAACATGCCATCCGCGGATTCTACAGCGCCGAAATTTGGGAAGAAGGATACGAACGTACCGCGGCATTGCTTACCGAACTACTCGACCACCGGTTGATTGCCGAACAGGGCAACCGTTTCCGCTTCGCAGCAACCGATAGCCCGGGAAATTATATCGATCTGGTCTGTGCCCCGGATGCGCTGCGCGGATTGAGCGGAGGCGGAACGGTACATCACATCGCCTTCGCTACCCAAAACCGGAGCACACAGGAGGAAGTTCAGAAAAAACTTAGTCAGCGAATGCTGAATCCCACACCGATACTGGACCGCCAATATTTTACCTCCATCTATTTCCGCGAGCCCGGAGGTGTATTGTTTGAAGTGGCCACCAAAGACCCGGGCTTTACCGTCGACGAAGAACCGATGCATCTCGGTGAGTCCCTGAAACTCCCCCCCTGGTACGAACCGGCAAGGGATCAGATCGAAAAAGCCATCACACCCGTTTCCTTCAACCTCGAAAATTTCCGCTGATGCATCAAAAGAGAATAGTACCCGGCGGAAAGCCGTTGGCTGAAGCATCACGGGTATTGGTTATGATTCATGGACGCGGCGGCTCGGCAGAAGACATTCTTTCCCTGGCTTCCCATCTGAATGTAGACGACTATGCCCTGCTGGCACCTCAGGCAACCAACAATACCTGGTATCCCTACTCTTTTATGGCACCGACTGCCGAAAATCAACCCTGGCTGAATTCAGCACTTCAGGTCCTTTCATCAACGGAAAAAGAAATCAACGCAGCCGGAATCCCTTCGGAATCCATCTATTTCCTCGGATTCTCGCAGGGGGCTTGTTTAGCCCTGGAATATACAGCCAGAAATGCCAAACGATACGGCGGCATTGTGGCTTTCACGGGAGGGCTCATCGGCGACAAGCTCAACCCCGCAAACTACGGGGGCAACTTCCTTCAAACCCCTGTATTTATCGGCAGTGCCGACCCCGATTTCCATGTTCCGGTGGAACGGGTTTACGCAAGCACCCATCTTCTCAAAAATCTGAACGCCGCCGTTACCGAAGAAATTTACCCGAATATGGGACATACCATCATTCAGGACGAAATACGAAAGGCCAATGTGCTGGTCTTTCATTCCTGACCGGCCCGGAATCCGCAAATCGTTTCCTATCCTGAGTACAGATCTTCCCATTCCCCGCCGACGGGCATACCCCAAAAATTTACCCAAATACCCTTATCGGCGGAAATTAAGCACCGGCGCGGGATTGCACACATTACACCTGTTCTACATATAAATTTTTCTCGAAAAACGATAGCAGGCATTGTTTTTGTAATCGTCAGATCGTTCGTGTCATCCACGGGAACACCTGAATTTGTGGAAGTTAGAACCGCAGACAAGGGCTATTGGGTAGACAAACGAACAATAAATAGAAACGCAATGTTATCAACTTCCCCCGCTGGTACCGGAGGGAGCGTAAATCGTACCTGCCATGTTAAAGGAATATGCAAAAGATGAAAAGCAATCTTACTGGCTGTTGATCCTGTTGTTTTGTGCAATTGTTGTTCTGCACGGCTTAAAAGTAAGGGCGCATGAACGGACAGACCAGGAAAAGATTGTTGAAACATCCGAAAGGAGGTAACCTATTCCGAAGAATTAACTTTCCGGGGGAATGGTGTATGCTGTAGTACCGCCCCAGTCTATCCCTCTTTATCCTCCAGTTTGACCATTTTTTTCCCGAGCATTTCGCGCGTCAGGTAGGCAAGTAAGCCAATCGCCAGTATCAGGGCAATCCATATCCAAATTTTTCCATGCATCCAGCCGTCGTGTTGTTCAAGAACGATGGGGTCATCCATTTGAACAGTGCCCAGCGCCAGCGTAGGAACCTGATCCGGCAGATTCCGGGTAAAATGCGAAAGATCGTAAACCGGAGTACTCAGGGTAGAGTCCCCCCCTTCCAGAAAATAGGTCATCTCTTTTTCCAGGTAGGCAACCAGGTAGCGGTTCTGTTGCCAAACATCCACCCTATCGATGGTCAGGGGCGGGTTATCTTCATTCAATACCACCAGGTAGTATTCCCGGAGCTTTTTTGGCTCCTGCAAACGGATTTCCTTCGGCGTTGCTACGTCGAGGATGGTTCCCTGGAAGGCCACGAATTCGGAACGATGATTTACGGTTTCACGGGTGGCCAGAAAAGCTTCACGATGGTAAAAAGCCGGGGAGCTGACCACATAGGATATCCGGTCGGCCAAATAGTTTCCGGCCAGTTCAATCCGATACACGGTTTGTTTTTCCCTACCCTCACGTGTAGCCGAAACCCGCGTAGGAATATTCTGATAGCCGGGTTCCCTTTTCAGGGTGGTAAAATAACCCGCCTGCACAATATTAAGCGGATGGAGCGCCGAATCCACAAACTGAACCCGATAATAGGCGTAATCGGTCCGGGGAATCGGGATGACCTTGGACAGTACCGTTCCGGAATCATTATCCGGAATGGCCGTTGAAAGATCGACAAAATCGTTGCCGGTTACTGCATACCATTGTTTCAGGTCGTTGCTGCCGGCCACACTCATCAGCCGGGTCACCGATGTGTTCCCGATCATCAGCACCAGATGATTGAGTTTTCTCCGGGCCTCATTGCTGATCGTTACCAATGAGCTCCCCTTGTAATTACCGGTTTCATGAATCGGCAGTTCCTGAAAGCTGGCGGGATCATACAGCCCTTCTTCCTTTTCCACCACAAAAGGCATTTCTGTTCCATCCCCCTTTAACCGGATATCCCGCAGATCCGCATAGTGGCAACCCGCGAGAAACTCGGGAGAAAGCGAAATCCGATAGAAACCGGATATTGGGATTTCCGGTACGGCAGCCCTGCACCTCGACTGGGCACGGAGCACAACGCCGCATGCCAATAAGGATACGACGAGAATTGCAGTTTTCAAATCAGGTCGAAGAGATGGGGTTTTCTGCATGGTCATCGGCAAGTAGTATTTTTTTCAAACGCTGATACATAAAAGAAATTGTCAGAAGCAGCACCCCCAAAGATATAAAGGCGGCAATTTTTCCAGCTTCCGACAGGCTCCGGAAATCCCACAGGAAAAGTTTTCCCAGCGTGAGGGCAAAAACCAGTATGGCAATAATCCTGAGCTGACGCGATTTTTTCTTCAGTCCAAAATACATCAGTACAAAAGCAAACAATCCCCACAGTATAGCATAACCGGTACGCTGGAGATGTTCGATAAGCTGATAGTTTTTTTCGCCAACAATCCTCGGATCGGAAGAGGGTTGAATACTCAGGAATACGCCCAAATGATCCAGGCTGGCACTCACGATGAACAGCATGCCTCCACTGGAAATCCAGCGAAACGCTTCCAACCTGTAATCCTGTGTCCGCAGAACCATCCGGTAAGCCGCAACAAGCATCAACACCACACTCAGAATCAGCAGCATACCCGCAAGAAAATAGCCCGAAGGCAAACGGTTGGTGAGGTATTCCCACCGCACGCTTCGCATAACCGGATTCAGAAACAGGGGAAATACCAGCAAGGCAACAATGGCAGCGATAAGGCAGATATCCTTCACCAACTGAATTCCAGACGCAATCCGGAATAACAGAAAGGCAAGGAAAAGATAAATATAGACACTGTTGAGTATGGGGCGGATCGGCCGGAAGTACCAGGAAGCCTGGTAATCGACCTCGATTAGAAGCGTAAAAAACAAAAGGACAACCTGCAGAACAGCCAGTATCGCGCGATAGGATCGGGTGTTCCAAAGTGGCTGGAAACTGTTGTCCGGTTCGGATGTCGTCAGTTGCCGGATAAGATACAGTGAAGCACAGGCGGCCAGACCGGTCACAACCAATCGGTTAACCAAAACCGGCATATGCGGACGTAACCGATAAATGGGGATCTGTGCCCAGTCCATCAGTAAACTGAAAATCATCAGCACCACCACTATTACCGATCCGTAACGCAATAGTTTTAAACCCGACTTCTGTGCAAGCCACAACAACAGTACCGCTTCGGCAGCCCAGAAAAGGGTGATATAATTTCCTTCCAGCTGCACAGGCGCTGCGAGACTGATAAAAGTAAGCACAAGACCTATTAACAGAAATACCAGGTTTCTGTCGACCCCTTCCCTCTTCAACAGCAGATACGCAAACACAAAATTGAAAGCCGCGATCAACACGGTGAACAATCCCTGCCACGACTCTATCTTCAATTCACGCAGGAGAATCATACCGACCGCATAATAAAAAAAGGTATTGCTCAACAACAGAATGATTTCACCCACACCAAAGCTCCGCTGATAACGGATATTGTACAGCACATTCATCAGAAAGAATACCAGATAGAAGGCCGTCGTAAACACAAAGACGGCTCCGAACGGAGTTTTCCCATCATTATTCAAGATGGCGTAAAGCAGCCAGCTGCCTACAAGAAGAACGGTAAAAACAAAACTTACAACATTGACAATATGCCATTTTTTGTAAGCAGCCAGGATCAGCATGCCGATATTCAGAATAAGAATATAGGTTAACAACACCACGGCATTACTCGCACCCGTACTCACCATAAAGGGCGATGCAAAACCACCCATAATGGCCAGTACGGCAAGTTCCTTTCTGTCGTAGCCAAGGGAAAGCAATACGGTAAAAAGGGTAATCAGTACGCTGATGATAAAGGCCAGGGTTTGGCCGGTAAGATGGTATTGCTGAAAGGCGATGGTATTCGTAAAATAATATACGGCGACGCCCCCTCCTATGAGAACCGAACTAAAGGCCGGAAAGGACTTTCGTGTACGATGAGCGAAAAACGTCAGAAGAGCACCACAGAGAATGCCGATCGCCGTTCTTCCGATTTCGTTAATCCAGTTTTTGTCGATGGCGTATTTCAGGAAAAAGCCTACGCCCAGGACCAGCACGGCAATACCAATCTTGTTGAATAGGTTTTCTCCGATGAACTTCTCCAGATCCGGATTACGCTGAAGGAAGGTTGCTACACGACCAGGCGACCGAGACGGCGGCGGAACAGGTATGTTTTTTTTCGGAATTTGCGGAGCGACAGGAATCGGCCGGGGAATCTTCTTTTCCGGAATTTTCTGTTCAACAACAGGAACCGGAGTCGGCTCAACGGGTTTTATCGGTTCAGCAATTTTTTCTTCCCGTGTTTGCGCCGGAGCAACCGAAGGCTTTTCTCCCCGACCCATATTCTTATCCAGTTGCTGCATCTGGTTCTGCAGATCTTCCATGACGCGCAGCATCAGTGTCAGTTTGCCTTCTGTCTCTGATTTGAAACGCGTGAGCATTACAATCACGACGACAAGCAGCAGAAAGAGCAAAAATTCTGTCATATAATAATAGGGGTGTGTATACTAAATATACGACTGTTCTCTATTTCGTAAAAGCATCCATTATTTCCATAACCGCTGCACCATCCCAACCGCTGCACGGATTTTCCCCCTCGTTCCGAAAATATTGCACAACCGCTTCAATCATAGGCTGTTGAACGTGTTCAAGCGCAGGAAAAGAAAACACCACAGTTCCTTCAGCCGTTTCCAGCTCAATCGGAGTACCCAAAAAAAAGGAAAACCGAATTTTTCCTCCGGAACCAACAATCTCACAGGAATCCTCCTCCCGATCGACATTGAAATTCCAGGATCCCGAAAAAAGTAATTGATTGTCAAAACGGAGCATTCCTATCACGGCATCGCACGCCGCGTAGGAAGCCGACTGATTAACCGAATAGCCCACCGCATCCCTGGCCTTTCCAAACAAATAATACAGCATATCCAGTTGATGGGGGGCGATATCATGAAAAAGGCCACCGCCGGAAATCTGTGGATTGACGCGCCACTGTATTTTGGGATCCTGAAGCGCCTGTTCCGAAAGCGGCTTTCGCCAATAACGGAGTAAGACGGACCGCGGTTCTCCTATGGCCTTCTGATTCAGCAATTCCCTTAGCTTCTGAAAATAAGGCTGTGCCCTACGATAATGAGCCACACAAAGTTTTACGCCGGCATCATCGGCCGCCTTGGCCAATAATTTGGCAGCATTGGCATCCAGCGTCATGGGCTTTTCAACATACACCGCCTTACCGGCCCGGATGGCCGCAAGCGCGTAAGGTTCATGACTGTCGGGTGGTGTCGCAATATAAACCGCATTCACTTCCGGATCAGCGAGCAGCTGATCGGCACTGCTGTACCAACGCGGAATATTATGCCTTCGGGCGTAATCCGCAGCTTTTGCGGCATCCCTGCGCATCACGGCAACAAGTGTTGAGTTTCTGACTTTGTTGAAGGCCGGCCCGCTTTTTACTTCCGTTACATCGCCGGCACCGATCATACCCCATCGGATGGATTCCATGTTTTATCTTTTCCCAATAAAAATAACGTGCAAAAGCCGATCTACACAGCAGTTCCATTTTTTTATCAGGTTTTACCCAACTGCGCAGGTATTTTCTCCTCCTGTTATTTTAGTTAAATTTGAAATATGAAGCATATTTCAATACTCGTACCCTCCGGTGCAATACTGGCCAGCCTGGAAGGTACCCGCCAATTGTTTACACAGGTTAACCAGTTTATGCGTGCACGCGACGAAGAACCCTTGTTTCACGTGCAGCTTGTAGGTCTGAAGAAACAGACTCCGCTTGCCGGAGGATTGTTTACGGTGAACTCGGACGTATTGTTGTCGGAAGTGAAAAAAACCGATTTGATTGTGATTCCTGCGGTTGACGGCAACCTTGAAGAAGCGGTGGAAAGAAACCGGGATTTTCTTCCCTGGATAACGCACCATTATAAAAACGGCGCCGAGGTGGCCAGCCTTTGTTTGGGGGCCTTCCTTCTCGCGTCCACCGGTCTCGTAAACGGCCGGAGATGTGCAACGCATTGGATGGCTGAAAATGATTTCAGAAGAATGTTTCCCGACGTCACGTTGGTGACCGAAAAAATCATTACCGACGAATACGGCATCTATTCCAGCGGTGGTGCTTTTTCCTATCTCAACCTGATCCTGCATCTGATCGAAAAATACGCCGGTCGGGAAATGGCGATCCTGTCGGCCAAGGTCTTTGCGATCGAAATCGAACGCGAAAACCAATTGTCGTTTACCATATTCCAGGGACAGAAGGATCACGACGACGAATGCGTGAAACGCGCACAGGAATACATCGAAAAAAATTACGAGGAGAAGATCACCGTTGAGCAGCTGGCGTCTATGCTGGCCGTTGGCCGTCGAAGTTTGGAAAGACGATTCAAAAAAGCTACCAGCAATACCGTCTCCGAATATATACAACGTGTTAAAATCGAAGCCGCGAAAAAGGTTTTCGAAACCACACGCAAGAATATCAACGAAATCATCTATGATGTAGGTTATTCCGATGTTAAAGCCTTTCGGACAACATTCCGGAAAATCACCGGCCTATCGCCGATTGAATACCGGAACAAATACAATAAATCGCTGGCGACCGTATAACGAATCGGGTAAGAAAACGCTTACCCGATTTTCCGTTATCCCCGCGCCGCTGCTTCCAGGTCTGCCACAATGATTTTCTTCATTTTCATCATCGCCGCCATTACACGCTGCGCCGTTGCAGGATCCGAGCTCCCCATAAGCTGCTCCAGCTGATCGGGAATAATCTGCCACGACAAACCAAACCTGTCCTTCAGCCAACCGCAGGGTTGCTCCATACCTCCATCTGAGGTTAGTTTATCCCAGTAATAATCAACCTCTTTCTGATCTGCACAGCTTACATAAAAGGATACGGCTTCATTAAACCTGAAATGAGGGCCCGCATTCATCGCATAAAACTGCTGACCAGCCAACTCAAATCCAACCCACATCACCGATCCGGCAGGCATGGGCCCGCCTTCCGGATAATATTTGACCGGACCAATTTTCGCATCCGGGAAAATACCCGCATAAAATTTCATAGCTTCTTCGGCGTCGGAATCAAACCACAAAAAGGGCGTTATCTTTTTCATAGCAAAACATTTTACCCCACAAACTTAGCCGGGTTGAAAGCAACAGGCGGGGTATGGCTGCGACATAAGTAGGGCATAATGCGAAAAAGCCGCCCCTGGGCGGCTTCGGTAAAAAAGAAACCCAGAGTTAAATCACTCATCAATTTTAAGCGCCATCTTCACCTGCCCGTAATCGTTCCAGTTAATCGAGTTGTTTACGCTTTTACCTCCCGGTAAAATCACATAACGATACTGCAAAGTCACCGGATTGGCTGTAGTAGACAACGGATGACTGGCTTCCAGATAAATCTTTCCGCGTTCAACAACATAATTGATCCAATACCCGTAAATCCAGTCGGTAAGCGGGAGGGCATTGATCGAAGGCTCTTGGGCTGTTCCCCAGTTTACGTACACAAGTACCGCACCCTTCGCCATGATGCTGTCCACAATTTTGGGGGCATCGATGGTAGCCTGGTAGCCGAGAACATTTTCGTCGTTGTCGACAACCTCCGTATTAAAGTTTACCGTTAACCAGTCGGAATAATAAACATTGGCGGTACCATCAGCCCCTTTGGGGCCCTGCGGACCGGCCGGACCGGGATCTCCCTGTGCACCCGGTTCACCCTGAGGTCCGGTATCGCCCTCCTTGCTGCACGATGTTATCAAAATGGAAAATGAAAATACAATAGCAGTTAACCGCAGGAATGCATGTTCCATAACAGAAGTTTTAGTTGTTTATTTCGGATTGGTTTTAAAAGGTCACCGCTTTACCCCCACCACCTACACCACAACTGTTACACCCCGGCTGCACAAAATGAAGACAATGAACACATTCGCACGATTCAGAACCCATCGCACGCTGCAACAGAATCTTATGGTAATTTAACGCATGTTTTCCGAATCAAAAAACTTTCGCTTCGCTGTCCTGAAACCTTGTCGGAAACAATATCGATACGGGAGTTCCGGTGGCTGATGCTGCATTCCTAACAGAGGAAACCCGCAATGGTTTTGAAAAACGCCGTAATTCACCTGCGCCGTCCGATATTTTTCGGGGCGATCCCGGAAATTTTTCCCACATTCGTCGGCCGGATTCGACGGCGCTTGCCGCCGGCCTCAAAAACAAAGAATTGACTATCAACTGTAAGTTGTCTGGCATTCCCCTCCTCACTCTGGCTATTCCCAGGTTATCCACGAAAATATGCACAATCAACGCCCCGCGAAATGCCGGGAGTTTTATTTCCATGCAGCGTTTGTTGGCTTTTCAGAAACCGAATTATTATATTGTGAGTCCTTTCAAATCGGGAGTACCACTACATTTATGCAAATCACGTTCGATCTGATCGAAAGATATGCCAGGGGCACTGCCACGCCCGAGGAACAGGCCTTCGTCAACGATTGGCTTGAAAACGGCGATGAAAACGAGCTTGTATCAACGGCTGCAGAAGACGAGATTTTACACCTTGAACCCAGGAAAAATTTCCGACTCAGCCGATTCCTTTACCAATCGGTTGCCTGGATTGCCCTGGTGGCCGCTATTCTGGTATTGCACAGGAGCAGAAACCAGGCGAGCCCAGGGGAAGAACATTGGATTACCCGGACCAATCCCGCCTACCATATCCGCGAACTCGTACTGCCCGACGGAAGCAGCGCCGTGCTCGCACCCGGAGCAGAAATCAGTCTGTCCGATCAATTCGGAAAAAACAACCGAAAACTAGTCGTCAATCAGGGCACCGTATTTTTGGATGTGGTGAGCGACAGCACCAACCCACTCCTGGTCAGCATCGGACAGGACATTATCGAGGTTCCGGGAACCCGAATCGAAGTTTGTGCCGACCGGAAGAATGTACAAGCCACGCTGCTCACCGGCAAAATCCTGTACCGCGTCAGGGGAAAAGAAACCATACTGCTGAATCCCGGACAGCAACTGAATCACGACGCGGAGAGCGGCCTTATTTCGGTGGCTCCAACCGATACCCTGCTCGTCTCCTCCTGGCGAACGGGAGCACTGATCTTCAACGAAACACCCCTGCCGGAGGTGATCCGCGCCATCGAAAAAAAATTCGATATCCGCCTGGTGAGCTCTAGTGAAGAACTGGGCAAACTGCACTACTCGGGAAGCTTCCTGAACGAACTACCTGGCCGCATCGCCGAAATTCTTTTCGAAGCTACGGGCATCCGTTTTGAAATTCAGGAATGAGCTTCATGCTGAACAGCGGACAGCCTCTGAAGGGGACGACCTTTAGTTTTCCTTTTAAAAATATTCCCGCTTTTTTAACAGGGATTTTTGATGCCTTTAGACTGGACGTCCGGGAGCGTCTTGAATGTTCAGGTACGTTAAGCGAATTTTAAGAAAAAAAGGGCTGGTACATTAAGCGTAAACTCCTTGTATTTTTCCTGGATTGCTTCGCCTCCGGCTCGCAATGACGAAGTCGAAGCGCACGCGTACACGACGGCGCCGGAGTGTCGCGTCATTGCGAGGGCTTGGCCCGAAGCAATCCAGTATCTCAAAAGTTGAAAATCTCCTGCACCCGGCTTTCCGCAGGAGCGGGAACTGCTACAATGTTTGGAGAATTTGCCCCTGATCAGCGAACCGAACGGTGAAGTGTGCGACCTTTGGTTTCGCTTTAAAAATATTCCACCCTTTTTATTGAAGTGCGCAACAGCAGCCGAATAAAGCGGTGGTGTCGGCCCCCCCTTGCAGAATTCAGAAATTTGTTGTAACTTTTAAGATAGTATGGTCCCGGCCTCATTACCCTCCCAACGCCGGATCTAGCACTCACTTCATCGTCCCGCCACCCATCAACAGAAAATGGCCAAAAAACATCTACGAATGATCCTGCCCGTTATGCATGAAGAATAGCGGTCTTTTCCTGCCTGCTCAGATAGTCCTGATTCAACGCCATCAGGGCCGCCTCGGGCGACTGACGAAAAAATTGGTAAAAATCGTTGGTGCTGCCGTTCCGAACGGCGTACTGATCGCTTTCAACGGCGTGAAGAATATCTTCCGCAACTACATTGGGAGAAAGTTTCTCCGTATCGAAGTCTTTGGTCAGATCGGTATCCACAAAGGGGGGAAACACTTCGAATACGTGGATATTCGGATGCGATACGGAAAGTGCCAGGCGCAGTGCCAGTGAATAGGAATGCAGGGCCGCCTTGGTTGCACTATAGGTAGCCAGCGTTACGCTCGGCAGATAGGAAACAATGGATTGAATATTGATGATGGCGGCTTCCGGACTTTTTTTCAGCAAGGGCAACAGCAACTCGTTGAGGCGAAGTACGGAAAGATAATTGGTCTCCATTTCGAAACGCGCCGAATCGTAAATGCCTTCGGAAGCTACGATCGATTGCGGGCGGCCGGTTCCGGCATTGTTAACCAGAATGTCCAGTTGGCCGAATTTCTCCTCAACCGTTGAGGCAAGGTGTTTCACAGACGCCGCGTCCGTAACGTCCGACACGATATAGGAGGCACCGGGAATCAAGGCTACGGCCTTTTTCAGACGATCCTCACTGCGTCCCGCAAGAATGAGCTGGTTTCCCCTGGATGCGAAAGCTTGGGCTATGGCGAAACCGATACCGGATCCACCCCCGGTAACGAGTACTGTTTTGTTGCTGGTATTCATAATTCAAATTTTTAGACCGTTCGGTCTTTTTTATGGTAAAAAAAATTGCACTAGCTGATCTCTTTTTTGAGCGCGTCGATAATCAGGTTGATCGGACGGGAAGATCGCTGGACCCTGCTCATCCATATCGCCCCTTCAATCATCGCAAAGGCACGGACCGAGAATTCACCGGGATTTATACCATCTGGCAATTCGCCGGCGGCAATGCCCTTCCTGACGAGATCGGCAATCAACGCCACCGAAGTCGACGCGGCTTTGGCCACTCTTTCCCGCATTTCGGGATTGGTATCGTCGGCCTCCACGCCGAAGTTCAGCATCGGACAACCATAGTTTTGCGAACCCTTCAACGTGCTTTTGTAGTAAGCAAACAGGGCCAGCAGTTTTTCGCGATAGGAACCATGCTTCGACAGCTCCGCGGAAATCGAATTCCGTATGCCGGCCATAATATGATCAAAAGCCTCGGCACAGATCTGTTCCTTGTTCTCAAAATTGCCGTACACCCCTCCCTTCGCAAGACCGGTAACTTCCATAATATCGCTGATCGACGTTCCCGCCATTCCCTTCCGGTTGAAGAGGGGAGCCGACTTCTCAATGATAAACTGTCGTGTTCTTTCTGCCTTGCTCATGGAACAAACATAGACCGTTCGGTCTAATCAGCAAATTTATTTTTGTTAAAATTCTTTTCCTATTGAATTTCAACGTAAAACAAAGGGAGATGCGCAGTTACGCATCTCCCGGTTAAATGCGCCCCGGAAAGCGGGTTACAGCAAACGTTTGAACAAACTTGTGAGTTCAGGGTTGGACGGTCGGAGTGCATCCACCGCCACCAATTTTCCTTCCGGATCAATCAGAATAAACCGGGGAATAGCACTGATATTCATCTTTTTTACAAAATCCGATTCAAAAGCATTATCGGCGATCAGCTGTATCCCCCCCAGGTTATTCTCCTTCACGTATTGCTCCCATTTGGGAAAGTCTTTCTGCTGATCCACAGAAATACTGACGAACGCGATATTCCGGCCGTGGAACTGCTTCTCCATTTTCTGAAGATGCGGAATCTCTGCCTTACAGGGCCCACACCAGGTGGCCCAGACATCAATGTACACGTATTTGCCGCGGAGACTTTTCAGCGAAACCCGGTTTCCGTTTATATCCCGGAAGGAAAACTCCGGAGCCTGGCTGGAGTTGGTGTAAGAAACCAGATTACGGAATATTTCTTCAACCTGTTTCCGGTAATCGGCACGCCTGGCCTTCTGCATGTAGGCCATGTAGTGCGGTTCCGCTTCCGCGGAATCCTTCATCATTTTCAGCGCCGCCGAAATATTCACGAATTCGTAGTATTCGCGGATATGGGGGTCGCTGATTTCGGCTTCTACAATCCGCAGATTCTTTAAAGTCTGGGCCACGCGGTCGTACGCCGAATCGGAAGCATCCCGGTATTTGGGATGGTACGAATAACGTTGAAACATATTCGACAAGGCCTGCCGGTATTCCGGAGAGTTGCGAAACAACACTGGATCGTTCCTGTCCCAGGTCAGATAGAGCAGCGAGTCGATGGCTTCCTTCGTCGATTCATCCATTTTTTTAACCTTGGAGGCCTTGTAGGCCGAATCCAGACGTCTAAAAAATCCGGTGTCGGTCCGGTCGGCCGTTTCGAGGAATTTATAGAAGGCCTCCTGCTTTTCCAGGTCGGTTCCATAATACAGCTGATAATACCAGATCCGGTTCAGCGCGTAAAAATCAATATCCTGAGAAGCGAGATTTTGGAAATGGGTATCCCCGCTGCGGCTGAAAATCTGCTTTGCCTTCTTTTTAAAATCCTCCATGCGTCGGGAAAATTCTGGCCATTCCATATAGTAAACGGGTTGCAGAAAGGCGTTTTTCGCAAAGGGTAGAAATTCCGGAAGAAGAGATGACGCTTCTTTCAGCGCGTTATTCTCCACCGCCCCCTTGCCTGAGAAAATATACCCGCCTCGTTTGTCGGGACTCACCACAAGAGAATAACCCGGCGCCAGATAAATTCGGCCGAACGGATCTGCCTGATAAAATCCTTTTTCCAGACTGACCTTCAGGGAGAATTTTCCGTTCTCATCGACCGGTATATCGATACGAAATCCCTCGAGATTCCCGAGCGTTATCTGTTTTAGTTCTGTGTCCTGCAGCTGGCCGGAAATGAGAACGCCCCCATTTTGTGCATTTGCCGCCACAGCAAACAGGATGGCGAAAAATGCCGATATCATTTTTTTCATGTGATTGGATTTGAATCATCGGTCGTTAAGTATCATATCGGGATTAAACTGCTGGACGCGGGCCGGGATCTGGAACACATAGTTTTTGCTTCCCGGCTCCAGCCTGGCCTTGATCTCGAGGGTTGTCCGGTCTTTGCGCACTACCAGAGGCATCCGGCCTTCACGATCCAGACGTTTCATATCAAACCAGCGCAGTCCCAGAAAAGCCAGCTCCCTTCTTCTTTCTTCGAGTACGATATCGAGTGCTTCCTCTTTCGACGACGCCGTAAGCGGTTGGTATTCGCCGGGAGCGAATCGATTGATTCGGATTTTGTTGAGGGTATCCATCGCTGCCGTATAATCGCCGGCTCTGGCCAATGCTTCAGCCTGATTGAGGTAGAGTTCGGCAATGGTAATTCCGAAATTGGCCGAACCGATCAGACCGCCCCAATAGAGTCCGTTGTTGTTGGTTCCGGTTAACATTTCGAAGCGAAGATCATTCGGTTGATAGAGTGCTCGGAGGTCGTCCGACAGCAGCATAAAGGTAGGAACGCTGTAATCCGAACCAGCGCGCATCCAGATGACCTCGGGCGAAATCTCCGTATCGGGCATTTCGAAAACATCGGCGTACTCGTAAAACCGGAGCCATGAATGTTGCGCCTCCAGTGCCTTCTCCGCAAATTCCGCCGAACGGATGTAATCGCCCATATACAGATAGATTCGGCTCAACATGCCGTATGCACCGTACACGGTAGCCCGGTATTTGTTTATGTTATGCCGGGGAAGATGCGGTATGGCATCGTGAATATTGTTCAGGATGGTATCCAGCACTTCCTGAACAGATGCACGCTGCGGCACCTTATCGGTAACATTGGTGGAGCGAACCAACGGCAGGCCGGGATCTGTTGCCGCTGTGGCAGTATTATAGGCCCTGGCAAAAATGCCCAGCAGGTAGTAATAGCACTCAGCCCGGATCAACAGGGCTTCTGCGCGAATCTGATTGATTTTGGCCGGGGTTCCATCCTTTACATCGCCAATATTGTTGATGATGACATTGGTGTGGTAGATGGCTTTGTAAAGATCTCCCCACACGGCAGGATTTTCCTTTTCCGATGGATCGAGACCTGGACGCCAGTAGTAGGCATTGGCCGCCGTTGTGACATTGATATCATCGAACTCGTCGTAATATTCATCGGTGCAGTAAAGCAGTGCCGGCGGAAACGTAAGGTTCAGTATCTGCGAATTGAGAATCGCTTCATAGTCGTTGAGGTTCTCCGGTATCACAATGCCTTTGGGTTTCACATCGAGATACTTGTTGCACCCGGAAACCGCGAGGGCTATGGCGATGATTATAGCAAGTGATTGTTTCATTTTTTCGGCTTTAGAAATTTGTAAAGAGAGACACACTGTAGAAAGGCTGTACAGGCAAACGACGTACGCCACTCAACCTGTCGATCGCTTCGGGATCGATATCGTTTCCGCTAAACGTATGTTTGAACGGATTCTGTGCCTGTAGTCGGATCTGTGGTCTGCTCAAACCCATCTGACTGAGAAACCTGAATCTGGGGTTATAGGTGAGGATCACATCGCGCAGCCTTATGTAATCGGCTTTACGGACAAACTCACTCGCATACTGGTAACCGTACCGGGCATAGGACGCATAATAGCCTACAGCCAAACTGGACCCCGGGGTGAATCCTGGGATACGGGTATTGGCCTCATCGCCCGGTTCGCGCCAGAAATTGGCCGAACCTTTCAACGGTGGAGCAACGGTAGATGTCACGTTCAGCGGATTGGGCTGTGCCACCCGCATGACATGACCGCCGTAATACATAAACAGGAATGACAGATCAAAATCACCGAGGGTAATCTGATTATTTAAGCCCAGCGTGTATTTCGGCGTCGTGGTTCCGTTGTAAATCAGATCATCAATGGTTACGTCGGTTACCGCATTGCCGTAGAAGTTGAGGATGTTTTTGTTTCCCTTACTATCATAAACAAACGGCCTTCCGAGCTCATCCAATCCGCCGTAGTTGTAGCTGAAAAGCGCACCCATCGGATAGCCTTTCATATTCAGCCCTGCACTAACGATCATCTCTGAGTTGTCGAATTCACTTGCCTTGACGGCCACAACCTTGTTGTGATTAAAGGCGGCAGTCACCTGTGTCCGCCATTCGAACTGCTTCCGTTTCAGATTCAGGGAGCTAACCAAAAACTCCAGCCCCTTGTTTTCTATGGAAGCCGTATTGGCACGGTACTGGTTAAATCCGGATGTCGGGTCGGCATCATAATCACCGAACACATCAATGGATTTTTTCAGATACCAGTCGATGGAACCGGAAATCCGGCTGTTGAAAAAGGAATAGTCGATACCCGCATTGTAGTTTCGTGTTGTCTCCCATCGCAGCGATTGGTTCTCCGGTGAAAGCACATCGTTGTAGATCAGCGGCGTGTTGAACACATTGTTCAGTGCCGAACGGAGAATCAGGAAGGGACCGTTGTTGCTGCTCGGTACGTTTCCGTTAAACCCGGTTGCCAAACGCAGTTTCAGTTCATCGAGCCAGTGCACACCGGCCAGAAAATCTTCACGGTTCATTCTCCAGCTCAAACCGGTCGACCACAGCGGCTTGTACCGGTATTTGGGGTCCACACCGAAGAGGTTCGACTGGTCAATCCGGAAACTACCTGTGGCGATGTATTTCTCGTTGTAGGTATAGGTTGCCTGTCCGTAGTACGACATAAAACGACGGTCGCTATGGGTTTGTCCGAAATAATCGTTCATGTTGAAGCGTGGCGCAATGGAACCCGTTTGCACGTATGCAGAAGTGAGGAATCCGTTGATCTTCTGCATGTTGATGGGTTTGCCGATCAGCGACTGATCGTCGTAACCGAAGAAGGCGGTTTTAAATCCTTCCTCCAAGGTTTTCCGTTGCTCAATTCCGAGAATACCCGCAAAGTCGTGAAGCCTGTTGGAGGTTGTGTGATTGAAGTTCAACTGCCCCCTTAAGGTATATGCTGCAGTACGGATGGTTGTTTTCGTTAGGATATCTCCCTGCGGGAGATCATTGAACAGGGGGCGGCCATTGGGATCTTTGGTGGCTCTCGAATTGATCAATCTTCTCACCCAATAGGCATCTTCGGTTTGCAGGTAATCGGTGAGTGCATTCTGAGTTTCGTAGGCTCCGCCAATGTCCACATTCAGCCAGTTGGTGATGCGGGTATTGAACCGGCCCTGGAACCGTAGGGCCGACATTTTCGTTTTGGTGGTATTGGCAAAGAGTTCCTTGTACGGAAAATAACGCTGATCGTACATGCCGAGCTCAATCAGCTCGTCGTTGAAATAGTCGGGAATACCATAGGTAGAATAGTCTTTTCCCGGAGCGAGCCGTACCGGAAGCGCATTTCCATTTTCATCGGCCAGCTGTTCATAGGGAAAAAAGTCGGCGTAGCCCGGAATATTTCCTTTTTGCGAATGCACATTGGTGTAGGTGGTCCGCATATCGAATTTGATGCGATCGGAAAACTTGTAGGTATTGGCCAGGTTTACGATAAACTGGTTGTTTTCCGAACGACGCTCTACAGGACGGTCGCCGATAAAATTCATACCCAGCAGATAGGTGGCCCGATCGTTTCCGCCGCTGGCGTCGGCATTTAAATTTACGGTCTGACGATTTTTGTAGAACAGCTTTTTATACTCCGAAGCATTGTCGTAGCCTTTCAATGCGCTCAGGCGCATGTCGGCCTCCTCCTGGGTTATGCGGTTGTCCTTCAGGTCGAACAGGATTTCATACACCGGATCCTTTGCCCAGTCGAGCAGTGTATACAGAAGTTCGTTGGGGTTGGCCTTGTTGAACTGATCTACCTGCAACTGAACAAATTCGTCGGATGGCGCATAGTTGAGGTAGCCGAAGTCCGGAGCAGACTGTTGGGCATAGGTAGCGCGGGCGCTGAAAACCGGCTTGCCCGATTTCCCCCTTTTTGTTTCGATAACGATTACGCCGTTGGAGGCACGCACACCGTAGATTGAAGCCGCTGCCGCATCACGAAGAACAGTGACCGACACGATATCAATCGGGTTGATGGTGCGGATATCGATCTCCGTGGGAAAGCCGTCGACTACAATGAGCGGCTTCTTAACCGCATCGAAGGTGGAAACACCGCGGATGGAGAGTTCATCGGACTGACTGTTGTACACCAGACCGGGGATTTTACCCTCGAGGCTTTCCAGGAAGTTACCCGTCACCGCAACGCGCTGATCGTAATCCTTTTGCGTCATAGAACTGGCTGCGCCCGTAAGCTGATGCTTGGCAATCCGCTGGTAACCCGTGGCGATGATTTTTACATCATCCATTGATTCGGGCTGCACCTGCATAATGATGCGGAGTGAAGTACGTCCGTTGATGGGCACTTCCATGGTTTTATACCCCACATAGGAGATGATGAGTACATCACGCGGCTCTGCATCGGGAAGGGAGAAACGTCCCGCGTCGTCGGTGGTGGTTTGTTTGTTTTTCCCTTTGATCCGGACGGTTACACCGGTCAGTGCCTGTCCGGCAGAGTCGGTGATGGTTCCGGAAACACTGAGCATTTCCGGTGCAACAGCCATTTCCCGGATGGCTTCGGGAATTTCCCTTCGTCTTTTTACGACAACCGTTCTGTTGCGAATTTCGTAGGTAAAAGGCTGCATCCGGAAAGTGGTCGAAAGCACGTCTTCGATCCGCGCGTTTTTTACCGAAATATCAACCGGGCGGGCATCCCGGATGGTCCGGATATTGTAAACAAAGGTATAGCCGGTTTGCTCCCGGATGGCTTGAAGCAGTTCTTCCACAGAAGCGTTCTTCAGGTCAAGCGTCACCCGTTGCGAGAAGGAGCTCGCAGACACATGAACACAAATCAAAAGAAGAAAAGCAGCTGTTAGTTTCATTACTAACAAAATTTGTTTTTTCGACGGGTATCCCGGATGGCGGGACAGCCCATCATCCGATTGTCCGTAACGACGTTTAAATAACATATCTTTGTACTGTTTGGGTAAATGATGTTCTCACCCGTCTCAATAACGGGTCAGATGTTTCTAAAGCAGCGAATTTTCATTGTCCGAACGCAGCCGGGAGTGTTGCACCACTTCCGGCATTTTTGTTTATCGGAGGGTCCTTCAGGGCGAAGAAGATAAAAGCATGGTTTTGGTTGGTTTTGGTATGAGTAATCAGGTTTTCACAACAATGGTTTTCCCCTTTATTTCGAAGCGTATGGTTCCTGTGGTTTCGAGAGTTTCCAATACGCTGTTTATGTCCATCGACCGGGGTACCGCGCCCGCGAATTCGATATCCTTTGTATTTCCTTCGTATTTGACATCCACATCGTACCAGCGGGAAATCTGACGCATGATGGATTCTATGCTTCCGTTAAATTCGAAGAAGCCGTTTTTCCAGGCTGTTTCGCGGGTGGTATTCACCTTTTTCACAACGATCCGGCCGGATCCTGATTGGCTGTATCTTCCCTGTTGGCCGGGTTGGAGAATGACATCGGAGGATTCGGAAAAAAGACGAACCGAACCGTCCACCAGTGTGGTGTTCACGGTTGGTTCGTCTGTGTATGCATTAACATTAAACGCCGTCCCAAGTACCTCAACACCGCCGTTATGCCATGTGGCACGGAAGGGTCGGCGGGCATCGGGAGCCACTTCGAAATACACTTCTCCCGAAACTTCAACTTCCCTTACGGAAGCGGTGAAGGCTGTGGGAAAACGAAGTGAAGACGCGGCGTTAAGCCATGCAATGGAGCCGTCGGCAAGGGTTAACTTATATTGACCGCCCCGGGGAGTGGTTATGGTGTTGTACAAAATTTCTCCTTCGGTTGCCGATGATCCCTGGTAACGGAGGGCATCGCTCATTTTGATGACCGTGGTATTTCCCTGTTGGGAAAGCGTTCCATCGGCCGCATCGTCGAGCGTAATCACCGAGCCGTCGGCCAGAGTAAGAAATGCCTTATTGTTTCCCGGCTGTATGGTTTGTTCGGCCACTTGTTGCCCGCCTGTATCGGACGCGGAGTTGATGAAGTTTTTGTAAAACCAAACGGAACCAAGGATAACGCCGATCACTGCGGCGGCTGCGGCCAAGCCGCGGAACCTTTTCCATGGCCCCGGTGTCACGACATGCATCGGAGAAGCGTTGGCTCCGATGGCTTTCCGGAACATAAAGTCCCAGTCGATTTCCGGGTCCTGGTGTTTTTTTTTTGACAGTTCCCGGAAGACATTGTCCATTTCTTCCTGGAGCTGCGGATCGTTACGACCATCGCGGATATACCCGAACAGTTCTTCCATCTCCGTACGGGTAATCGTATTCGAAGTGTACCGTGTAAATAGTTCTTTTATGCGTTCACCACGTAAAGTATTCATGATTCTCTCAACGGTTTTGGGTCCGTTCGTTGTAAATGACGAAGCAAAAACAAAAGGGGACCGCCAAAAACAGAGATTTTTTTAAAAAAGGCGAAAAAACAAGAGCAGCAGGATGGGTTCGATATGATGCAGGAGGGTTTGGCGGAGGAATTTGGTGGTTTCGACCAGCACGTTTTTCACCCGACTTTTGGATAGGCCGAGTTTTTCGGCGATCTCGCCGTTGCTGAGGCCCTCGTAGCGGCTCAGACGGAAGATCAGCTGCTTTTGTTCTGTGAGGGTGGAAAGAGCTTTTTCGACGAGGGAGCTGCTTTCCTTCAGACCGATGGCATTGTCGGCGGAATCCCCTTCCGGACTTCGGATAATCCAGAGTTGATTGAGGAGGCGCTGGTCGGCGGCGATTTTCCGAAGATGGTCGAGGATCCGGTTACGGGTGATAACGAAGAGGTAGTTCCGCGGGACGTCGATACCGGCAAGTTCGGTGCGGGAGGTCCAGCATTTGATAAACACTTCCTGGAGCACTTCCTCGGCAATGACGGTCGACCCGGTCATCTTCATGGCGAAGGCGAAGAGGAGGCCACGGTACTGCTCGAAGATGTGGCGAAAAGCATCCTCGTCTCCACGCGCTATCCGGCGGAAAAGTTCCCGGTCTTCGTATGTCCCTACGTCCGTCATGAAAATTTTGGAGGCTAAAAATCTGAAAAAAGGGGAAGATGGCAAAATGGGAATGCTTTGGATCACCCCTTCCATTTTGGAATCCAGGATTGGCCTTGCCGGGCAACGGTCGTGGAGTTGATGGGTGCAGCCTTTGGTTGGGCTTTTAATATATTCCACCTTTTTTAATAGGGATTTTAGAAAAGAAGGGATGGTGCACTGTGGGTGCCCCTTGTTTTTTCCTGGATTGCTTCGCCTTCGGCTCGCAATGACGTGATGAGCAGCGTGCGATGACGCCCGGTTTCGCGTCATTGCGAGGGCTTTGTCCGAAGCAATCCAGTATCGTAAAAATCAACATTCACTTACGGCCCGGTGTGCCCACAAAACGGGCACTGCGACAGTGCTTGAAGAATATAACCGCTGATTAGAGAACCAAACGTTGAAGTGGGCGACAAAGCGGCAGCCGAGCAGCGCAACGAAGCAGACTACCCAAAAATATTCTCTTGCAGCATTCAGATTTTTTTTGTAACTTTTAAGATAGTACTATCCCGTGCTTCATCCGATTCCCCGACGCTGGTTGTGATCACTCTCTTCATCGTTCCGATCGCTGCTCAGTATGGGATTAATCGGCGGAAAAGGGAGGGATATTATACATATCTGGCCCCTATCGGTAAACCGAATCGTCGGGTCGACTGCTACGCCGTCAAAGAGAAGTCAACCTTCCATCGCCGGGTTTGAAATAGAAAACCGGAAACACATTTTGCATTTCCGGTTCTCGTAAAAAATACCATTCAAAACCTAACGAATCTTCAGGCCAACTTTTTTCAAATCCTTGTCGTCCGAACTGGAGCCAACCAGAATGTCAAATTCTCCGGCAACATTGGTTAAGGCCTGAAATTTTTCACTCCACCACTCCAGTCTGGAGGCAGGCAGGGGAATGGTTACGAGCTCCGTTTTACCCGCAGGTATCGTTACCCGTGCAACGCCGCGCAGGGTCTTGACAGGGCCTTCCCTGTCGCCCTTCTTGCGGATATAAACCTGAACAATTTCATCGCCATCCAGTCGTCCGGTATTGGTCACCGGAACCGTTACCGTTACGGATTCCCCGGCCTTGATGATCTTTCGGTCCAGCCTGGGTGTTCCGTAACGGAAACGGGTATAGCTCAGCCCATGACCAAATACAAAAAGCGGCTTCTCTGTCATATAACGATAGGTTCTTCCGGCCATATCGTAGTTCTCAAAATCCGGCAGCTGCGTGGTATCGCGGTAAAACGTAACGGGAAGACGGCCCGAAGGATTGTAATCCCCGAACAATACCTCTGCCACCGCCTGTCCACCGGCCTGGCCGGGGTACCATGCCTGAAGAATGGCTTCGCAGTTTTCGGTCTCTTTCTGAAGACCGATGGGCGATCCCGAACAGTTCACAAAAACGATTTTTTTACCCGCTTTTTTCAGCGCGTCCACCAATGCGCGTTGAATTGAAGGAAGCTGAATATCGGTACGATCACCTTTACGGAAGCCCGGAAGATTGACGCCCATTTCTTCTCCTTCCAGTGAAGGCGAAATTCCACCAACGAAAACCACCACATCGGCATCGGCCACTCTTTCCACCGATTTCCGGATGTCGGCCTTCTCCTTATATCCGAGGTCGAAATTTAATTGGGCATCACCGGAGCCATGCGCAAAATCAATCTGAATGGCATAGTGCCTTCCCTTTTCCACTTCCATCAAATACGAAACATTCCTGCTTCCATGACCGGTTTTTGCTGTTTTTACTTCCTTACCATCAATCTTCAGACTCAAAACTCCATTCACATAAAACTCGAACACCACTTCTCCGGATTTCTGAGGTGTAAAAACGGAATGGTAGGTAGCGGAAAAATTGGTCAGTTCAACATTGGGCGCAAATACCGTTGCACCCGAAGTACAAAACGAAAAAGGTGTGGTCCGGCGTACCCGAGCAGCGGGCTCACCATTTCTCTCCCGGTTGTTCCAGTAGGTTGCGGAGAAGCCGGGCCCGTTGTCGGTTGCACATTCATTGAAGGCACTACGCATGATGGTATTTTCGACAAGATCACAGCCTTGTTCATAAATCAGCTGATCATCTTTACCGAGAGCAGCGCGAATCCCTTCGAGGATGGTGATCGTGTGAGGCGGCGTGCCATTATAGTTCCCCCACTGCATTACTGAGTCGTTTGCGTTCGGCCCCATCACGGCTACCTTTAGTCCGCCCCGCTTGAGCGGCAGAAAATTGTTTTTGTTCTGAAGCAGGGTCATCGACTTGCGCGCCATATCCAATGCAATTTCGTGATGGGCGTTTGAGGCAATAACCGAAGGACTGATTTTCGCCCAGCTGACCAGTCTATCATCATCCATTTCACCCAGGCGGAAACGAGCCAGCAGCAATCTTCTTACAGAGGTATCGATTTCTTCTTCCTTGATTTTCCCTTCCTGTACAGCTTTTACCAGTGCCTTGTAGCTGCTTCCGCAGTCAAGATCCGTACCCACCCGAACAGCGTCAGCTGAGGCAGAGGCCGCATCCGGATGCGTCCGGTGTGCGTTCTCTTTATAGAAATCGGCAATGGCACCGCAATCCGCTACCACCACGCCATCAAAACCCCATTTCTTTCGGAGAATCTGGACCAGAAGACGGTCGCTTCCGCAGCAGGGATCTCCTTCAAACCGGTTATAGGCACACATCACTTCCTGCACGTTTCCATCCTTTACCAACACCTCAAATGCCGGGAGATAGGTTTCGTAGAGATCACGGGGTTTGATGTTTTCTGCGTTGTAGGAATGGCGATTCCATTCCGGACCGGAGTGAACCGCAAAATGCTTTGCACAGGCATGCAGCTTATCGTATCTACCCTCCTTCGGTCCCTGAAGACCCTTGACAACAGCAACGCCAAGCAAACCGGTCAGGAATGGATCTTCGCCATAGGTTTCAATTCCCCGTCCCCAACGCGGATCACGGAAGATATTGATGGTGGGCGTCCAGAAGGTTAAGCCCTGATAACGATCGTAACTTCCCTTCGAAGCATAGATATGATGTTTGGCGCGAGCCTCATCGGACACCGCACTGAAAACGCGGAATACCGCAGCGCTGTCGAAGGTTGCCGCCATGCCGATGGGCTGCGGAAACACAGTGGCAAGGCCGGTGCGGGCCACGCCATGCAGAGCTTCGTTCCACCAATTATACCCTTTTATTCCGAGTCGCTCCACCGGAGCGGAAACATCCTGCATCAGTTTAACCTTTTCTTCCAGGGTCAGCCTTTTCAACAGATCTTCTGCTCTCTCCTCAAAGGAAAGGGTCGGATTCTGAAACGGAAAGGGTTGTGCCGACAAAAACAGCGGAATGGCGAACGCAAAAACAGACGCAAGAAGGTGTTTGCGCAAACAATCGAAAATGATCATAACGAGGTCTTGTTTTGAGTAGTTAGAAGGATAAAAATAACGGGTTTTAGGTGTATTCGTAACACTTACAACCGGTTGAAGCCTTTATTCTGGAGGTCTCAGAACAGAGTGGTCGGATATTAATGGCTTTCTTATGGTATCTTAATGCAATTCGTTCGTACTGAACCCGGGCAACATACATCATATTCATCACTGCCTTTCCCAAGTCCTATTGGTAAAACTAAAACTACCGGATAAGAATATACGTAATTTCATTGTCCGGAGCGACCTTTTGAAAACGCAGTTCGGCGGCTGAAAGGGATCGACCGCGCTCCACAGAACCACATGGAGCCGCGGACGGAAAAGAACGCACAGTATGGATGAAGCGGTTAAAAAATTTCAGAAAATGAGTACCCGGCAGATTGTTGAAATCAGCCATCTGGAATCCGCCTGGATAGAAAACAAAGGCAAGAATGAGCTGATCAGCTACCAAAAGTTGGCGTTTAAATTGAAGACCATGAACCAGGAGTCAGAGAGATAAGATAACTTTGTAACGAATTATAATACGGAACTTGTTAAGCATCCATTTCATTCAACACGAATCCTTCGAAGCACCCGGAGCATATCTAAACTGGGCGGAAGCCCGCGGGCATAAGGTTCGTTTTTCAAAAGTATATGAAGGAGCTCCCCTTCCGCAATCGGTTAGCGGGATCGACCTGCTGATTGTCATGGGCGGCCCGCAGAGTCCCCAAACCACCCGGGAGGAATGCCCGCATTTTGACGGCCCCGCAGAAATGGATTTGATCCGAAAAGCGATAGACGCAGGCAAGGCGATTGTGGGTGTTTGCCTGGGAGCACAACTTATGGCTGAAGCCCTGGGTGCTTCCGTGGAACACAGCCCGGAAAAAGAAATCGGGGTTTTCCCGATCTCGCTCAATGATGCCGGACGGAACGATAAACTGATTCATCATTTTGGATCGCTGGCCGTTGGGCACTGGCACAGCGATATGCCGGGCCTTACGAGGGAAGGCCGGATTCTGGCTTCCAGCGAGGGATGTCCGCGACAGATTATCTCTTATGCACCCTTCGTTTACGGATTTCAATGCCACATGGAATTTACGCCGGAACTGATTGAACTCCTCATCGCTTCCGACGAAACGCCCCAGGAAAGCAGCACCAGAAACCGTTTCGTTCAATCTCCGGATGAGATCCGGCGTTTCGATTTCAGCGAAATGAATGTGAAGCTGTTTGGCTTTCTGGATAAACTGGCTGCCGGATATGCTGAAAAAAAGAAGAAATGAAATTTTCCCCGGAACGAATTGTCATCGACAAGAATTAGCATACGAACTGGACAACAAAATCAAGGTATTCCGCGAACCGACCCAACCCCGAAAAACCATCTTCCCGACAAGGATCACCACCTACGGCACAAAACAAAACCAATATTATACCGGCCGTATAATGGCTGAGGTGACGGTGAAAGACTTGTTTACGTAAATGAATACCCTTGTCTAACCCACAATTTCCCGGCAATTTATTTGTTCAGGCCTCTTTTTCCTTAAGTTTACGGACAAAAGGGGCAATGCATAAATGAGTATGGGATCACAGGATATAGGTGATTTATTGATCAAAGTATCGGAAGGGGATGGAAAGGCATTTTCCCTGTTATTCCACAGGTACAAGGATCTTATTTACTCCATCGCGTTAAAATATACCAAATCGGCGATCTATGCCGAGGAGGTTGTCCAGGACGTTTTCCTCAGAATCTGGAGAAACCGGCACAACCTGCTTGCGGTTGAGCAATTTGACGCATGGATCCGCGTCATTGCCCGGAACCGCAGCCTTTCTGTTCTCGAACAGATTGTACGGGAAGAGCGAAATAAGGAGAAACAATACCATTATATTCCCCCCGGCGGATACGAAGCTGGCGAACGCGTCACCGACCTGGATATGCAAAAATTGCTCGGTCAGGCCTTGACGCTGTTAACCCAGCGCCAACGAGAAATATTTGTCCGCTGCCGGCTCGAAAATGTTCCACGGGAACAAGTTGCTGAAGAGCTCGGCCTCTCGCCCGCAACCGTTAGCGTTCACCTCACCATCGCCCTTAGAACGGTCAGGGCCTTTCTTACCTCCCAACTGCGCTGGGTATTACTTATAACGGCCCTTTCATATTAGTATAAAAAATATATATCTTTTAACTAATAATCCACTCTTTTCCGGGGGTCACATTAATAGGAAGATCGTTTCCTTGCCAAAAAATGCTGTATGAACATCGACAGACTTGAATACTTATTTAATTTATACCTTAACGACTCCTGTACCGACATGGAGCGAGAAGAGCTTTTCCTGCTCCTCAAAGAACAGGGAGCCATGGACCATATCCGCGCTTCGGCACCGGAGTTCGAACTGGATATTAAGGATATGCATCGCCTGGATGCTGCCACCAGTTCGCAAATACTGGATGCCATTCTGAAAGTGCAACCGGCCGACAGCAGTTTGCGTACGAAAACGCCCGCCGGAAAGGTCCGTATTTTCAATCCCTTGCGTTACGCCGTGGCGGCAGCGGCTATAATACTGGTTTCCGTCGGCACCTACTTTTGGATCAATGCTTCCAACCCCGACGCCGCCAATGGACCGATAGCGTCGCCGGGGCCTGTACCGGCAGATATTAAACCCGGCAAGGACAGAGCGATACTGACATTGGCTGATGGACGACAACTCGACCTCGACAGTGCCACCAACGGTAACCTCGCTGTTCAGGGCAACATTAAGATTGTAAAGAAGGATGGAGTGGTGACCTATATTTTTGAAGAAGCCGAAAACGCCGATCAGCTTCCGATAGCCTACAATACCTTAACGACGCCCCGGGGCGGACAGCATAGACTCGAACTCCCCGACGGCACCAAAGTTTGGCTTAATTCGGCCTCCAGCATCCGCTTCCCGACAAAATTCAACAAGGAAAAAAGATCGGTGGAAGCCTCCGGTGAACTCTATTTTGAAGTCGTTTCCAAAGAGATGGAAAATGGAGCCGACGGGACCTCAACGGCTTCCGAAAAGCTTCCCTTCGTGGTGTCCATCGCTGGCACACAGGTGGAAGTCCTCGGCACGCATTTCAATATCAACGCCTACCCCCAGGAGGGAGACGTGAAAACGACGCTTCTGGAAGGATCGGTTCGCGTGAAATCGGCAAACGATCAGGTATTGCTCAGTCCCGGGCAACAGTCCCGGAAGGCGGAAGACGGAGCCCTTTCCGTTGAAAAAAATGTAAACACCGCTCAGGTAATCGCCTGGAAAAACGGAGAATTCAATTTCCAGGATACCGATATCAAAACCATCATGAACCGTTTGTCGATTTGGTATGATATCGATGTTCAATATAAGGGTAAGGTTCCATCAAAACGATTTACATCGAATATTTCAATGAATACGAACCTCTCGCAGATGCTGGAAATCCTCAGGGCCTCCGGGCTTGGGTTTTCTTTGGAAGGAAGGATACTAACGGTTCATTCCTAGCAAACAATCAGTCAGGGATCGATAAATAGTAAAATAAAATGTCAGGAAATCAAATTATTTAACCACCAAAAAACACTTGATTCAGGGATCTGAAACAGAAACCGCCCCGGGGGCCACCGGAGCGGAAAATTTGTTCGGGTTGCCTGCTGATCCCGGTAAAAGAACCGGATTATCAGCTACTTAGTATCAACGCTGCTAGGCGATACCAAAATTGTTCAACCAAAACTTAACGAAGTTATGAATTTTATCGACAAGCCTGCCCTGTCAGTGACGGGGCTACTTTCCAAAACGCTGTTTTATATGAGAATTACAGCCCTCCTGCTGTTGGTGGCAACCTTACAGGTTTCTGCCTCGGGAAATGCCCAAAAACTGACTCTTTCGGAAAAAAATGCACCTCTCGAAAGAATATTCGCTCAGATTAAAGACCAAACCGGCTACCAGTTCTGGTGCGAAAGCAGTCTTCTCAAAAAATCCAAAAAGGTTAGCATCTCCGTAAACAATGCCCCGCTGGCAACCGTACTGGATGTGGTGTTTAAGGAGCAGCCGCTGCAATACAGCGTCGTAGGAAATGTAATCGTAGTAAAAGATCGTCTGGAACCGGAAAAGGAAGAACCGGTAGAAACCTATGTTCCGGAATCGCCCCTGGTCCAAATCACCGGACGTGTTCTTGATGCAAGAACCGGTGAACCTATTGTCGGCGCCAGCGTAACGATTAAAGGCACCAAGTTGGGAACGACAACGGATAAGGAAGGGCGGTTCTCCATTAATGTCGACCGCGGCAAAACCCTCGTATTCACGTTTATCGGCCTGGAGAAAAAAGAAGTGGTTGTCGGCAACGCCTCCGAAATCGAAGTAAAGCTCGAACTCACCACCGAATCAATGAAGGATATCGTAGTAACGGGTATGTTCACACGTAAATCATCTACGGCAACCGGTGCTGTTTCCACCTTCAGCCAGAAAGAACTTCAGCAGGCCGGGACCGTAAACGTCATCCAAAGCCTGAAAAATCTGGAGCCGGCATTTTTTGTAATGGAAAACAATCTCATGGGTTCCAACCCCAACGTATTGCCCGATATCCAACTCAGAGGTCAAACCGGATTACCGGATCTCCAGGGTCAATTTGCGACAAACCCCAACAACCCCTTGTTCATCCTTGATGGTGTGCCGGTTTCACTGCAAACCATCGTGGACCTGGATATGAACCGTATTAAAAGTGCAACCCTCCTGATGGACGCCGCTTCAAAGGCGATCTACGGTTCACGCGCGGCAAATGGGGTACTGGTAATCGAAACCACGGTTCCGAAGAGCGGCAAACTGCTGGTCAGCTATAATTCCAATCTTACGCTCTCTGCTCCGGACCTCAGCAGCTACAATCTGACCAACGCTGTTGAAAAATTGGATGTGGAAAAGGCAGCCGGGCTCTACAATGGTGTATCCGGGGATCAGGACCTTACCTTACAGCAACAATACAACCAATTCCAACGCAATATCGCCATGGGAGTAAATACCGACTGGATCAGCAAGCCGGTAAGAAACGGCTTCGGTCAGCAGCACTCCCTGTCGTTTGAAGGTGGTGAGGCAGAAGGAATGCGCTATCAGGCAACATTCCGCTATTACAATCAGGTGGGAGTCATGAAGGGTTCCGATAGAAACACATTGACCGGAGCACTCAAGCTGGCCTACCGTATCAAATCATTCAACTTCACCAACAATTTCACCATAAACGAAAACGTTGCGAAGAACTCTCCCTGGGGCTCCTTCTCCCAATATGCAGCCATGAACCCCTATCTCCCTTATCAGGATGAAAACGGTAATATTCTGAAGATCATCAATACCTATACCAGACAGAACGGCGTTGCCGGTACTTCTGTAGGCGCACCTCCCGGATTCTTCATCTCTGATATCCTGTACAACCCGGCCTACAACAGTACGCTGAACATCATTGATCAGAATAAATACACCCAATACATCAACACATTCCAGTTCGAATGGATTGTCAAACCGGAATTTCGTTTGAACGGTCGCGTTGGTTTAACCAAGCAGATCGACAGAGGAGATAAGTTTCTTCCCGCCGATCATACCAACTTTGTGAACCTCACGGGCGACAATCTTTACCGCCGCGGAAGCTACGATCGCACCGACGCAAGATCCAGCAACGTAGACGCGAACCTCGTAGCTACCTATGCCAAAACACTTGGTGCACACGTAATTACGGCTAACCTTCCCCTGGGGATTTCTGAAAACAAATACAACCTCACCGGCATTTCTGTTGAGGGTTTCCCCCACGACCGTTTGATAGACCCCTCCAGAGCGGTACAATACGCAACAGGAACGGTAAGACCTTCCGGTTCGGAAAGTCATCTACGCAGGGTTGAGGCTTCGGCTTCTGTTAACTATGCCTTTGACGAAAGGTATTTTGTAGACCTGACTTACGGTCGCTCCAAAGCTACCGATGCCGGCAAAAATGCGCCCTGGCAGGAAAACTGGTCGACCGGCATCGGCTGGAACATCCATCGTGAAGAATTCTTTGCCAATGCCCTGCCGTTTGTAGACCTCTTCCGGATTTCGGCCAACACCGGTTATGTCGGGGCTGATGGTTTCAGTTCCTTCCTGGCTATGGGAAGCTACAACTATCTGGTTAATCCCTTCCTGACCTTTGGCAACGGTGCCACGTTACAGAGTCTGGCTAACCCCGATCTGCAACCGCAACGCACCCAGGAGCATGGAATGGAAGCCCGCCTTGGACTTTTCAATAAAGTGAGCGCCACCTTCCGTTATTATATCCGTAATACCGATGGCCTGCTGAGCCCGATTTCCACCCCTCCCTCACTGGGCTTCAATCAATACTATGCCAACGTAGGTAAAACCAAAAACGAGGGATATAACCTCAACCTTAACTGGCGCGTGTTCTCCGACAACAAGGGCACAAATTCGCTGAACGTCTTCTTCGCCGCAGCACACAATAAGAATACCCTGATTGAGGTTTCCAACGCGATCAAGGAGTATAACAAGCAACTGGATGCCACCGCTTCCAACTCTCCCCGCCTGCGCTTCGTAGAAGGACAGTCGATGAACACCATTTGGGCCGTACAGTCGCTCGGCATCGACCCCGCAACCGGTAAGGAAGTTTACCGCAAGCTCGACGGCACCCAAACCTATGTATGGAGTGCAGCTGATCAGATCGCAGCCGGCGAAAACATTCCCAAATTCAACGGAAACTTCGGGTTCAGATATACCCGCGGTGGCCTCGACGTAAATACCATTTTTACCTATAACTATGGTGGTCAGCAATATAACCAGACACTGGTAAACAGAGTGGAAAATGCTGATCTGTACAGAAACGTAGACAGACGAGTTTATTCTGACCGTTGGAGAAAACCGGGCGATGTCAGCATGTTCAAAAACGTAGCCGACTTCAGCATCACCCAGGCCAGCACACGATTCGTAGAAGACAGAAACACCTTGACACTGGGTTCATTCGACATCGGTTATGATCTGATCCGTGGCGGCGTTAAATCCATCAAAAACCTTGGTTTCTCCCGTTTGAGACTTGGATTCAACACCAACGAAGTGTTTGTTCTCTCCACCATCAGAACCGAAAGAGGCCTGGATTATCCCTTCGCCCGGAACTTTAACTTTACGATCAACGCGTCGTTCTAAACTTGAAAAATATGAGACTACATAAATATTTTACCATCATAATTTGTGCGTACCTGTTGGTTGCGGGTACAACATCCTGCAAAAAATATCTGACGGTAGAGCCCACCACCAATATTCCCGACGACCAATTCTTCACCAACGAACTGGCATTCAAGGAGGCACTGAACGGCGTTTACCTTCGGATGGGTGATAACGCATTGTATGGTCGCTCCCTCACCTACGGCGCCGTTGATGTGTTGGCCGGCATGTATCTCGCCGGAAGCAATATTCTTCCTTCCAACTATCAATCGCTGTATACCGGGGCCTATCTTACCGGAAACGCCAATGCCATTGCGCTGATCGACCCCATTTGGGTACAGGGATACAATGCCATTGCTAACCTGAACCGACTGATTGAAGCCCTCGAAGCAACCAGCCCCACCATCTTCAGTGGCAACAACTACGAAGTGCTGAAGGGTGAAGCCTATGGCCTGAGAGCGTTTCTCCATTTCGACCTGCTCCGCCTTTTCGGTAAAAGCCCCCTGGCGGGTGGAATGAACGAAGCGGCGATTCCCTACCGCACCGAATACAGTAAGAATGTGTATCCCCGTTTAAACGGTTCGGAAGTAATCGCTAAACTCAACGCCGATCTGACCACTGCCGAAAACCTTTTGCAGGTTGATCCGATAAAAACCCGGGTTGCACCTACAACCGACGACTCCTACCTTACCATTGCCAACCGGAAAATGCGTTTCAACTATTACGCCGTTAAAGCACTGAAAGCAAGGGTGGCACTGTGGGCCAACAACAAACCCGAGGCATTGAGTGCCGCTCAGGAAGTCATAAGCGCGGTTAACGCCGGTTATTTTGCGTGGACAGCCTCTTCAGCACTCACAGGAAACGAAGCCAGCATCGACCGAATTCTTTCCAACGAAAATATCTTTACGGCCTATGTTCCTCACCTCAAGGAGAGTTACGTAAACCTCATCAACCCCAACACCAACTCAACCTCATTCCGGGTTAACGCGGCAAGGGTTACCGAGCAATACGAAGGATCCACATCCGATCTCCGGGCACAGTACCTGATCCGGAACGTCACCGGAACCAATGCGCCGGCGCTTTATTTCGCTAAAATTTATCAGCCGGAAGGAATCAATACCAACTATGCCCTGCGCATTCCGTTGATCCGCATTCCCGAGATGTACTATATCGCAGCGGAAAGCCTGATCAACTCGGATCCGATAACGGCAATCGACCACATCAACACCGTAAGAACAAGAAGACTGCTGACTGCTCTCCCCACCAACCTGAGTGCAACCGCCATTCAGGATGAAATCCGCAAGGAATACTGGAAAGAGTTCCCGCTGGAAGGGCAAATGTTCTACTACTACAAACGCACGGGAGCCACGTCCATTCCGGGCACAACCAGCTATCCCCAGGAAAGATATGTGTTACCGCTACCCGTAAGCGAGGTTGAATTCGGACGTTAACGACGGGCAACTTTAGGCATTAACTAATTCAAAACAGAATACTGATGAAAAGTATTTATAATAAAGCACTCATCTTTTTCGCTGTTCTTGCTGCCGTTTCCTGCAAGAAGAACGAAATCGATCCAACCTACAAGGGTTCGTCCCAAATTATTATGGGAGGCGACTATTGGGTCAATAACTCCGGCCGTGACTCCGTAGTTTTTAGTTTCGCAGAATACGAAACCGATGTAACGGAAGGAGAAGTTCTGATGAACGTAAACATGGCCGGACAGGTATCCAGCCAGGACCGCGAATTTAAAATCTCTGTAGAACCGAACGGCACTACCGCCCAGGCTTCCGAATACGAACTGCCGGAAAAATTCATCATGCCGGCCGGACAAGTAAAAACCACATTTGTCGTGAAGGTTAAACGTACGGCAAGACTCTTGAATGAATTCGCGACGCTTATCCTGAAAATCGAACCGAATGAGCATTTCGAACCCGGAGTGGCAACACCGGTAAATACGGTAATTGCTTCCAACCTGAACCCCATCGTTATCAACTACGGCCCTACTTTCAAGATTGTTTGGACCGACCAGTTTACGAAACCGGCCACATGGGATGTATCCGGCGTTGGTGTTCTTTACAACATCGGTCAGTGGAGTCCTGCTAAACACAAATTTATGGTTGAGGTTACCGGCATCCGGTCGATCGTAGGACTAACCGGTCCCCAACGCTATGCGATGGCTGCCCTGATGTACAAGGCCCTGGATGAATACAACGAAGCAAATCCGAATAACCCGCTGTTGAATCTGAGCGGTGTGCCCATTCAGATCTGTTCCAGCTGCCCGTAAGCTTTTTAACAACAGTTAACCGTAAAAATATTCTTATGAAGAAGTTTATCATATACTGTTCCTTTATTCTTTCTGCATTTGTAGTGATGACATCATGCGTGAAAGACAAAGGAAACTACGACTATATCGACTTGCCCGAACTGTACATTGATACGGTAGGTCAGCAGGTATCGTTTCAGGTTTATCAGAACGCCACGCTTCGCATCAATCCCAAAGTGGAATACACCGGCGATGCAAGCAAACTCAAATACCTCTACTTTATCCATGGCAGCACGCCCCAGGCATTTGATACCATCTCTACCGAAAAAAACCTCGAATATGTGGTAACAAAAGCGCCCGGAACCTATACCATGCGTTTGGAAGTAATTGCCGAAAACGGTGTAAGAGCATTTATGCCCTACCGCTTTGAAGTGCTTCCCGCCTTCTCATCCGGATGGATGGTGCTGTATGAACGTGCCGACAACCCCGGAACCTCTGAAATCGACATTATCCGTTCTCCGAGATTTGTAACCGGAGCTACCGATACGGTTTACCGGGCTACCTACGGTGCCTACAACGAAAAAACACTTCCCGGCACACCCCGTAGCATTCTCTACAGAACCTCCAGCCCCGATATTCTGGTCGCTACTTCGCAAACTGCCGTGTCCATGCAAAGAACCGACCTCAGGGAACTGCAGACCTTCGACATGCTGTTTGCCTATCCGCCACCGCCGAACACCTCACTAAACCAGATTCTGGTAGGTTCGTTCGGCGACCATTTCCTCTTCGCCAATAACGCCGGATATTGGGCCACCAGCGGACTCTTTGTGGGAGAATTGACTATTTCCGGAGGTGTAGAACTGGCGCCTTTTATTTACCCCATGTTCGGCCGCGCAGGCGGTGTGTTCGACAAGAAGAAAAGACGCTTCCTGATGGCACAGCAATGGACCAACGTAATGCTGGCCTATCCCGATGCAACAGGCACGCCCCAGGCCGGGCAGCCCAATAAGCCCCCGTTGTTCAATCTCAACAACATCGGCAGGGATCTCCTCTTCGTAGACAAAACGGCAGGAAGAAACGCTACCACCAACGATGCCTATAAACTGGCTATCTTCAAGGATATCAGCGGACCGGGCCGCTACGTGTACATTTTCGATACCCAACTTGCTGACACCGACCCCGGTGTGAAGCTGCTGGATATCACTTCTGCTCCTGAAATTCAGGACGCCCTCTTCTATGCAACTCCAAACGTTGGTAGAATGGTAATGTACGGTACAAGCGAAAAAGTGTACGGATTTATTTACAGCAATATCGATGACAGCTACACCACACCTGCCCCGCTGTTCACCGCTCCGGCAGGTGAAGTGATCACCGATATGAAGCTGTACAAAACCACCAACACGGCAGGCGGTCTGGAAACAGAGCCGAGAGACTTTTTTGTTGCCACCTGGAACGAAAGCCTGAAAAAAGGATACGTATATCACTTTAAAGTGGATGAAGCTGCAGGCGCTATCAACAGCACCGGCAGCAAATGGACGGTTGATGGAAAGATCGGTGCCATGTACTTCAAAGCACAGTAAACCAACAGCACCATAAGAACAGAATTACACAATATTGCCTGCCCCATCTGAAAAGGCAGGCAATATTGTTTGGTAATACAGAACAAAAAATCAAACAAATGAAAAAAACACTAAAACTCCTTGCGATAGGTGCGCTCGTAGTGGGTACACAGCACAGTGTTGCCCAACAGCGCGGCCAACAGGACTCGCTGACACGACGTCTGAACAGCCTGGCCGCCTCCTCTGATGTTGCCAAACAAGCCGAATTGGAAACACAATTGTATAAACTTCTGAAATCAGAAAAAGAGCAGGATTGGCTCACAGCAAAAAGATTTTTCGGGCAGATCAAAAAGAAGGAAGTGTCCGACTCCATCGGCGGTGCGATGAAGAGCCGCTTCCCCCGCGGTCAGTTTGCCATGAATGAGAAAATACAGTCTATTTACGACGAAAAAGATCCTTTCAAAAAAGAGGAACTCTACAATGAATTGATACAGAATTTTCCGCCGCAAAACTTCAGAAACAGCACGATTTCCTACGACTATGTTCGGAACGCGGTGTCTACTGCATTCGCCGAAGCCGATCATGTGGATAAGGCAATCTACTACGCCAATTCTATTGAAACACCCGCCTGGAAGGGAGAAGGATGGGCCGGTACGGCGCACGTACTGCTTCGGAAAGGCTATCTGCGCCAGGCCGCCGACCTGTACCGGAAAGCCCGCGCACAGGCACTGGCTTTCAAGACAACGCGCAAGTCAGAACCCGGAGCCGGTTTCGCCGCAATCGGATATCCCGGCTATACAACAAAGCTTGCCGAAATCCATTTGAAAAACGGAGAATACGACCTTGCTCTCCGTTATCTGGATGACGTGGTAAACAATGCAGAATCACTACGCGGCGACGTATACGATACCTATTCGCAGCTCCTCATCAAGAAAGGAAGGGATAAGGAAGCCCTGGACGTGCTGACCAAGGCAATTGAAGCCGGACAGGCCACAGCACAGATGAAGCAGAGCCTGAAAGAAGTTTATACCCGGGTTAAAGGTTCGGACGCCGGCTATGAAGAATACCTGGCAGCATCCAATAGTATCCTGAAAGAGAAGTTAAGAAACGAGATGGCTAAAAAGCTGATGGATATGCCCGCTCCGGACTTTACCCTGCAGGATCTCGATGGCAAAACCGTATCCCTGGCCGATTATAAGGGGAAGATCGTTATCCTCGATTTCTGGGCTACCTGGTGCGGTCCCTGCATCCGCTCCTTCCCGGCTATGAAGGCCTCCCAGGAAAGCCTTGGCAATAACCCCGATGTGAAATTCCTCTTCATTCATACCATGGAAAGAGAAGACGATGCCGCGGAAAAAGCGAAGGAGTTCATCCAGAAAAACAATTACCCCTTCCACGTAGCAATGGACCTGAAAAATAAGGAAGGTGTAAACAAAGCTGCAAGGGATTATAATGTAACCGGTATTCCAACAAAGGTCGTTATCGATGGAAATGGAAAAATCCGGTATCGGTTTTTCGGGTTCTCGGGAGGAGATGACGCAGCGGTAGAAGAAATAAAAACCATCGTTGACTTAATTTCAAAATCCTGATCCGGCGTAAGACGGATTCGGACACAGACGACACCTCTTAACGAAAGCAAAAACCAGTAAATGAAAAGGATAAAATTTCTGCTGACCCTGACGCTGCTCTTCGGGATAGCCATCGGCAACCTCTCTGCACAGACGGGGGCCGGTACGCCGTTGAAACTTGGCGACAAGGCACCGGAGTTTAAGGTCGCCGCCTTTTTGAAAGGCGAGCCCCTCACCGGCTTTGAGAAAGGGAAAGTGTATGTGGTGGAATTTTGGGCAACCTGGTGTCAGCCCTGCCTTGCCAACATTCCGCATCTCTCTGCGATTGCTGAAAAATATGCCGGCAAGGGATTGTCGGTGTATGGCGTCAGCGTTATGGAAAGAACCGGAGTAGGTCTCGATTCCATGCAGCGATTCATCCAAAATGCCACCGGTGCAAAAATGAAGTACAATGTGGCCTGGGATGGAGAAGGCGCCTTAATGAAAAAGAATTGGCTGGACGCTGCGGAGCAGCGAGGAATCCCGTTTGCATTTGTTGTCGATCAGGAAGGACGGATTGCCTGGAAGGGATATCCCGCCTCGTTGGATAAGGTGTTGCCTGCCATTCTCGACCGCCGATGGGATATCGTCAAGCAGGCCGCTGAAGAAGAAGACAATGCCCGACTCGCGAAGTTCGATGGGAATGAGGTGGTGAAACTCCTGAATCCCTATATGGGCAAAGATTATCCGGGTGCTATGCGGGTACTGGACAGCCTTCTGGAAAAAGAGCCCAGGCTGCTTTATTTTCCGAAGTTCGGGCATTTCCGAACCTATTCACTGTTGGCCACCGACACCCAGGCCGGAATTGAATACGCCAGAACATGGTGGGCAAACAGCGATTTCCCCGCCTGGTCTACCGTTTCTGACGCCGTCTCCTTCCTTAGCCGGCGCATGCCGGAAAAATTGACCAAAGAGGTTTATTTGCTGGGTATAGAGGCCCTGCAGGCACAGCTCGAGGCCTATCCCTGGTCGATGAATTTTAAAGCAACCTACCAAACCATGGCCGAATATTACGAGAAAGCCGGCATGGTGGATAAAGCTCAGGAATACCGAACTAAAGCCGAAAACACCCCTGCTCCCGCAGGACGTAACAATTAGGGAGAATTTTACGTCAATAAAATGAAAGCGGCTGTACGTTATTACACAGCCGCTTTTTTTAAACGCGATTATTGTATGTCCATCTTTCGGAAAAAGTCTGAGATAAATCCCGGCTTGTATTCCATTGGGAAATCCGTATGATCCCGAAAATACAAATAGTCTTCCCTAAAACTTCCGCTGATCTGATGGTCCGGGTGGTTGTACCGCTGTTTTAACGCATGGATTACCTGAACGGCGTGTACACCATAAAGCTTCTGCCTTTGCGCATCCATACGATCGGTGTATTTCTGCCTCCTCAGCTTTACCGAAAACTTTAATTCCCTGTTGCGATAGGAATACACTCCGTTTTTTAGATAGAGTTCCCCCTTCCTGCTTGACGCCACCAGTCCCTCCGCAGAATTTTCTACCCTGGTCAACGTATCAAGATCGCCGTATTTGACGCCACTCACTTCCACGATCATTGTTGATTTCCGATCGTCGAGATAAGCCGACCACAATGCTGCCCGGCCTACATAGATGTTTTCCGGTGGACCTGAGGCTGCAAAAAAGGAATGAAACGCGACCGCCAGCAATAAAGATTTCATCGGTAATGTTTAAGTCGATCGCTAATTTAACGATTGCCCCGTGTTTGCGCAAGCGTGCGTATTGCCGAACGTACAATAGTCCGGGGATTTATTGGCTTTCGATAATATTTAGGCGTTCTTCGTGTCCTCGTCCTATTGCTTGTGGATTGGATCGTTTTCTGGTTTGCATTGCCTCGAATTTAATTTCGTCGTAGTTTCCACCTGCGTAAATTTGTACCGATGCGATTTTTCAGCCATGCCTTTGGAAGAATATTCACCTGGCAAACATCTGGCGCCTTTCATCCAATCCTACCGGATTATTGAAAGCGCAAACGAAATCACCAATACGGTGCTGCCCGGAACGTCCATGACAATGGCCTTCCGGTTTAAGGGACAGACCGCATATCTGAATCCTAATCACTCCTCTACACTTCCATTTGGAATCATCGCAGGACTGCAGAAAACAGCCAGAAATATTCACTATGAACGCGACACCGCCACCATCGTCGTACTCTTCAAGGAAACAGGCCTTGCCGCCTTTCTGAAACAGCCCCTGCATGAACTTTATACCCAGAGTATTGCATTGGATTATTTCTTCCCCCGAACCGAAATCGAAGTTGTTCAGGAACGGTTGACCTTCAGCAAAAGCAATAGGGAAAGAATTGCGGTAGTTGAATCTTTTTTGACCTCGAAGCTCGCCGGCAACCACCATGATGCGTTGATCGGAGAATCGATCGCAAGGATCCATTATGCCAATGGAAACATCCGGATTAACGAGCTTCTGGGTAGCCTCTATCTCAGCAAGGATGCTTTTGAAAAACGATTTCGAAAGCTGATTGGAGCAACACCCAAGCAGTTTGCGCAGATCGTGAAAATGAATTCGGTAATACGAAAAAACCGGATTAACCCCTCCTATCCCGATCTTGCTTTTGAAAACGGATTCTACGATCAGCCTCATTTCAACAGGGATTTTAAATTGTTTACGGGTAAAACACCGAAGGAGTTTTTCGGCTCAACCCGATATTGGTAAATCAATGATTTTTTACAAGGATGGGGATTCGGCAGATGGGAAATTTGCTGTAAATCATTTACCATGTGCAGTTTCCGATTTATTCCCATGCTTGGGTTGCTCTTGTTGCTGGCCCAAACATCTTTTTCTCAGTCAGTCAAAAAAGCCTCACCCTCAAAAAGCAGAAACATGAAACAATTCAGTTTATTGGTGCGTGTACCCATGAAATATAGCCCCGATCAGGTAAAAGCCGTAACCCCTTTGTGGGAGCAGCTGTTGGAAGAGTGGAAAAAAGCCGGCGTATATGTGCTTAGCTTTGCCTTTCCCGGTGAAAGCTTTACGGTATCCGGAAAAGAGAAACGAATTAAGAAGGAAGCCGTATTATCCGGAGATCAGAGAGTCGTGAGTAATCTGGTAATCCAGGCCGAAACCATCGAAGAAGCCCTGGAACTGGCCAAATCCTGCCCGATACTTATGCACGGCGGAATGGTGGAAGTAAGAGAAATTCCCAAACCGATTGTGCTGAATCAGGAGTAAAAAATAATCCTTACCTTATGAGTTGTTGTCATTAAAATCCGAAGAAAAAATGAACGAAAAAAGCATAGAAAGGGTTTACAAGATGTCGTTTGCCGGCGTCTACCCGCATTATATCGCAAAGGCAGAAAAAAAAGGCCGAACCAAGGCTGAAGTTGATGAAGTCATTTATTGGCTGACCGGTTATGATGAAAAAGCGCTGAAAAAAATCCTCGACAACAAAACGAATTTCGAGGAGTTTTTCAATCAGGCCCCCAACCTCAACCCCAATGCTGTTAAAATCACGGGAGTAATTTGCGGATATCGCATCGAAGAAATCGAAGACCCCATCATGAAGAAAGCCCGTTATCTGGATAAGTTGATTGATGAATTAGCAAAGGGAAGGCCGATGGAGAAGATTTTACGGAAATAAGCACCCAATTCCAATCGGAAACCTAAAAGTCCTGATAATTTAATTTCCGACTCGCTAAGAATAGCCTCCAATGTTTAATTTTTCAGTACACATCTCGCTGATTTCCTTCACAGATTCTCGGTACGGAACATTTTTTTATTAAAAAAGATTATTTTAAACCAAATAGGTTCATAAAGAGTAGTTTACAAGATTGGAAAATACTATCGGTAACGATTTAGTAATGGTGCCTACTGCACTTGCTTTCATTTGATTACCTTGTAAATCAAGGTTCAAAAATATAAAAAATCTATTTGTTTTTAGATTGAAATCTAATTTATTTTGTCTATTTTAATTTTCCACAATCCCCTTAAATCATTCAATTTATAACCAACAGCTTTGTCATTTGGATAGGATGTGCTTATTTTTTGCAAGGTTTTTTCTTCAATGTCGGTTGTTGGGTTTCCATGACACTTCATACAGGTAGGCATTGCGAGGTTAATTCTTTTGTAATACACATATTGCTCGTTCTGTGTAAGCAATGTGTCAGATAATTCAGTTTTTCTTTTGAATTCATCAAAAATAGAACGATCGGTTTTTGTTTTGAGATTATTTTTGGGATTTCTGTTTTTATCTGTGATACGTTGGATACTCATCTGAACTTCTTTTGATAACGAATCGGTAATAGGTATCGCTTTAACATGGCAAAAATCCACGGCGTATTCCGTTCCACCCTTTTGTATAGCAGTAGCTACTTTTTGCAATAAAATCATTTGAGATACTGTTGCAATGGAATCAGCCTGATTTTTTAAGGCAGAAATTTGTTTTTCATTCTTTGTAGCATGCTTACAGGAAACTGCTATAAATGCCAGTAATAAAGTTGCTATTCTCAAATTCACTGTTCTCTTTCTTTCAAAGATAATTTACCCTAAACTTTTAATATGTAACATTGGTTACAAACCAATGAATATGATCTTGTTATTTTTGTTGCAACTTTTAAACTGTGTTTAATTGATTATGTTTCAGTTTCTAAAGACATATCGCCAAATTATGATCGTTTTGCTAACGATTATAATGGCTATTCCGTGTTCGGTAAAAAGAGAACTGAAACAACAGTTTCATCAGCAAAACACAGAATCTACTAATAACAATTCGGTTAAAATAGGCTATACTTCTTTCTGTACGGTATATAGTGCATCGAATAAAAAACAGCATAAAATTCGCAAAGCGAAACCATCTTATTCTTTCGTTTATAGCTATTATAAAAATGAAACAGTAGTAAAATTTATCTTTCCTATTTTAGATAAGTACCATTTCTATAAAGAAAAAATTCCCACACATATCCGAAATCAACAATTCTTGATTTGATACCTTGATGAATTTACTGTTTAAAACAGTATCATTTTCAAATCGTATTTATCAAATCAGAATTATATATGGATAAAAAAATTCAGATAAACGGATTATCCGTTTTGTTGTTGCGTATTACACTCAGCGGTATATTTATCGTTGCAGGTGTATCACATCTGTTAAACCCCGAAGGAGTAACCCAACGTATTCAAAATGCTCCTTACAGTAGCTTTGCATCTATGTTTGGCGATCCACATGTATTAGGGATTATATAGGGGTATGTACTCCTTATTTTCGGAATTACTTTCCTGTTGGGCGTATTTACCCGTTGGTCTGCCGTTATCTTATTTCTTACGCTCATTCCAATTACAATAACCATACAAATGGGAAATGGCATTCTACACGGCCCACTCTGGAAAAATATAGCACTTTTCGGGGGATTGTTGTTTTTTATCCTCAACAACCCAAAACCATATAGTCTTTACAATCAATAACATTTAAAATCAAAATAAAATGAAAAAACAAATCATCATCATTGCTTTATTCCTTTTAAGAATTACACTTTTTAACGATGTAAAAGCACAAAACCTTACCACATCTCAAGTTGAAAATGCCATCAAAAAAGATGGAAAATATGCCCTTTTAGTTCAAAATTCGAAGCACTTTATGGTATCGGTCATGACGGGCGAAGAATACAAAACGAAAAATACAGGCATCCAGTTTGAAATCGTGCTTATCGGGGAAGTCGTAAAAGATTTAGCTGAAAAAGAAGACTTAAAACCTTTCATTGAAAAAGCTCAAAAAACAGGCGTTAAAATCGTTGTTTGCGAGTTTGCAATGGAAAAATTAGGTGTCAAAAAATCGCAATATCAGCCTTCAATCCTAACTACTCCCAATGGTTTCACATACCTTTTTGGCTTGCAGGAATTAGGATTTAAAACCATAACTCTTTAAACTAATCATGATGAGAAAATTAGCAATATTATTCAGCTCAATAGCGATGCTATCTTGTAGCGACAACCATAAAGAAGAAATGATTACCATTCTGCAAACTGCCGATATACACGCTTACCTGAATCCACATTCGGAATTATTCGTTGAAAATGATTCCATCGTTTTCAGAAATACCGGTGGATTAGCCAATATTAAATCTTTGGTGGAATCGGTACGCCAGGAAAATCCCGATGGAACAATCTTTATAGACGGCGGTGATTTGATACAAGGAAGCGGAGAAAGTGTCCATTCTGAAGGGAAAATATTTCCTTCCCTCATTCAGGCTATGAATTACGATTTACTGATTCCGGGCAACTGGGAAGTTATCTATGGCAAGCAGGTAATGCTCGACGTGATGAACGGTTACAAAACTAATGTCATCGTATCGAATATGTATCACGAAGCGGACGAAAAACCGATTTTTCCTCCCTATTGGATTACCGAAAAGAAAGGGGTTAAAATGGGGTTCATTGCCTATAATGACCCGGAAGTTCCGATACGACAAAACCCGGGTTTTAGTAAAGGGTTGAAATTTACTGAAGTTGAAAACAACTTGAAAGAACTCATCAAAGAGCTAAAAGAAACCCAAAAAGTAGATTTGCTCTTTTTGGTGGCACATATTGGTATTTCGAAACAGATTTTATTGGCAAATAATCCTGCGGTAAAAGGCGTGGATTTCATTTTTGGAAACGATACGCACGAACGCATCCGAAAACCGATAAAAGGTAAATTTACCACGGTGGTAGAGCCCGGAGCTTTTGGTTCGTTTGTAGGTAAATTGGATTTGAAAATTAAAGACAAGAAAATTGTTGGTTACGATTACGAACTGATGGAAGTTGACCCGGAGAAATATCCCGCAAATACCGAAGTACAGCAATTGGTCGATCAGTCGTTGGCTCCCTACAAAGAAGATATGCAACGGATTTTGGGCTATACTTCGACACCGATGTACCGCTACTTAGTGGTTGAAAACCCCATGGACAATATGATTACCGATGCCTTGCTTTGGAAATCAGGTGCAGATTTTGCTACGTCCAATGGTTTTCGTTTTGGTGTGCCGATTGTTCCTGATGAAAATGGTAAAAAGGCAATCACCAAAGAGGATTTATGGCGGATGCTGCCTGTGGACGAACACATGAAAATCGGTGAAGTGACCGGTCAGCAAATCAAAGACTGGTTAGAAAAGGAAATCAACAATGTATTTGCCAAGGATCCGTCCAAACGTTTTGGCGGATGGCTGGTTCGCTTTTCGGGCATGACCTTAAAATTTGACAGTTCGAAAGAAATGGGCGAACGTGTGCTGGAAGTAACCATTCAAGGCAAACCGATGGATCTCGGTAAAACCTATAAAATGGCTTCGTGTAACCGTACCGGAGAGCCTTTGCACGTGTTATGCCGTATGCCAAACGGTAAAAATGTTGAGATTAAAGATTATACTTTGCACGATGCCGTAGAAGAATATTTAAAGGTAAAAGGAACAGTAAATCCTGTACTGGACGGACGTTCAATTGCGGTAGATTTAGGCACAAATGCTTTCTCTCAAATGGCGGAAACAGGGTATAAATTTCGATAGTATAAGTGGTAAACTAAAAATAATGAACAGAACAAAAAAAATTATATGCTTGCATTTCATTTAGTCCTATCTACAGCCATTCTCACAGGTTGTTCCAATATTGAAGGAAGACATAACGAAAAAACGGGGCAACAAACAGATATTGTTGCCGAAAAAACGGATAATGATGTTGAAAAAGGTATTACATTTCAGGACGGAAACGGAAATGTAGTTGCATTAAACGATCTAAAGGGTAAAGTTGTCTTTATTAACTTTTGGGCAACCTGGTGTCCGCCCTGTATTGCAGAAATGCCGTCCATCAACGAACTGAAAGCGAAGTTTGGCGAAAATGAAAATATCATCTTCCTGATGGTGGATGTAGATGGAAAACATAAAAAATCACAAGCTTTTATGGACAAACGAGAATTTAACCTTCCGGTATATATTCCCCACAGTGAAATCCCAAAAGAATTTCTAAGTGGAGCGATACCTACAACCGTCATACTGGATAAGAAAGGTGCTATTGCGGCAAGGATTGAAGGCGGAAGGGATTATTCGAAGCCGGAAATCGTCAATGCGTTAAAACAACTCATAGAGGAGTAACAAGTGAAAAAAGCCGAAGATACTTACATCTTCGGCTTTTTTTAGAGATTTTCCTTTATCAATCGTTCCAATTCATTGGCTTGGAAAACACCTGATTGCCGCCATTTTATCTCTCCATTTTTAAAGATAACCAATGTGGGTACACTCCGTATTTGGTATTGTGCAGCAACCTGTGGGTTCTGATCTACATCAATTTTAATGATTGAAGCCGTATCTCCAATACGCTGTTTAAGTTCTTCTAAAATAGGAGTCTGCATTTTACAGGGACCGCACCATACCGCAAAAAAATCCACCAAAACCGGCTTATCCTGATTAATTATTTCCTGAAATGTCATTGTTTTGCTTTTTTATTTTTTTTAAACATAGAGAATACCAAACCACCCATTACTGAACCGTATAATGTGCTATTCAGCGGATTGGAAGTGATGGCACAAGTGCCTGTGTTACAACCTACAAACTTCCAATAGAGAAATCCGGCAAGAGCACCTAATGGTATTCCGATAATGGTTAAAAGGTTTTTTCTTATAAATGTATTCATCGCTATTTTGATTTTACTTCTTCGTAGGTAATATCTTCTGTTCCTGTTGATTTTCTTTGAGAATAATTAGTGCCACAACCCGCCGTACTGCAACAGCCAACATTAAACAAAGGCATCAATGTAAATAAACCACCTAAAGCAATAAACAACCATTGCTGTGCCTGAATGCCCTGAACGATAATAAATATTCCCAAAACCAAGCGGATAATCCGCATTAAATTCCAGCCTCTTAAATAGTTTTTCATTTGTCTGCTTTTCAATTATTAGAAATTAACGAGTTAACATTTTGCCAAGTACCGCCATTGATAACGTTTTGAAAACCGTTTTTTTCTAAAATACTTTTTGCCTGTCCGCTACGGTTACCACTTCTGCAAAACACCACTATATTTTTCTTTCCTTTGAATTTGGAAAGTTGTCCCGAAATTTTGTCTAATGGAATGTTGACAGCTCCCTTTACACTTCCGGATGCAAACTCGGAAGGTGTACGTACATCAACTAAATAGGCGTTGTCCGCAAGTACTCCTTTTAGTTGTGAATTGTCTTGCTGACCAAATAAAAACTTAAAAATTCCAAACATAGTTATTCCGATTATAATAATGAGAATGATTTTGACACCTTGCTTTTGCATTGCTTTCTAATTTATAGAATTCATCCTTTCTGCAATACTTCATCCAAGGCTTGTTGTACGTTTTGCCAAGGACCACCATTGGTCACATTCTCGAATCCATTACTTTCCAATATCAATTTTGCATTGCCGCTTCTCGCACCGCTTCGGCAAAAAACGACAATATTTTCGCGATCCTTAAATTGTGAAAGCTCCTGTTCCAATAGGCTTAACGGAATGTTTACAGCTCCGTCAACGCTTCCTTCCGCAAATTCTTCTTCGGTACGTACATCTACCAAAAAAAGATGTTTTTTATCTGATAACTTATCTTTAGAAAGATTGTTGAATAATTCTAACATAATTGAAATTATATTTTTAAAAGAAGATTGGCTCTTAAGTTACTGCACTTAAAGCCAATCTTCTTTCCTGTTTATTTTAAATTGATTTTTTAGCCAGATACCAATCCACTTGCTCTAAACTTGTGTCGGCTTTACGTTCTTTTAATCCTTCCAATGTTTTTGGAGCTCCTACGATTACTTTATCGCCTGGCTGCCAGTTCAATGGCATTGCCACTTTATATTCGTCTGAAGTTTGAAGGGCTAATAAAGCACGTTTAATTTCTTCCATATTACGTCCTACATTCAATGGATAATACATTATCAAACGGATTTTTCCGGTCGGGTCGATAATAAATACGGCACGAACCGCAGCAGTTTCACTTTCACCCGGTTGCAACATTCCGTATAGTTTTGCTACTTTCATATCCAAATCTGCAATGATCGGAAAGTTGAACAAAACGCCAGTTTTTTCATCAACGGCATTTACCCACGCAATATGCGAATGGATACTGTCAATGCTTAATCCCATCAATTTGGTATTGTGCTTTTCAAAGAAATCGCTTTCGTTCGCAAATCCCGTCATTTCGGTGGTACAAACCGGTGTGAAATCGGCAGGGTGTGAGAATAAAATCACCCAGCTTCCTTTGTTGTATTCCGAAAATTTGATTACTCCTGTAGTGGTCACCGCTTCAAAATCGGGTGCCATATCGCCAATTCTTGGCATTGAGTTTACTTGATTTTCCATTTTTTTAGAATTTTAATATTATTTCATTGTTGTCCGGATAAAACCGGGTTAAAATTGTCTGTATTCCTCTGCTGACAAAGGTTACAGGTTAAAAATAAGCTGTCTCAAAACCGGGGGGAGCTCCCCCCTATATTTATTACGGTGAAAACCCTAATGAGCTATCATGCGTTTTTCGCCAGGCTTTATAGGTGTCTTTTATAAAAGCCAGCAGTTCCACATAACTCATCAGATGCAGCCGGATGACAGTAATCATGTTGGCAAACGACTTCTTCGTAGCCGCTTTCTTGCGGATCACTACCATCAGCAACTGGGCGATCAGCACACAATACACCTGCATTTTGATGGCGTTAGGGCTTTCACCCCAGAAATAGCGCAGCGGGAAGTTTTGCTTGATCTGTTTGAAGAGCAATTCTATCATCCAGCGGTTTTTATAAATGGTAGCGATCTGCGATGCCGGTAAGGTAAAATTATTGGTAACATACACATAGACTTTACCTTCCTTCGTTTTATAGACAATCCGCCGGAGCTTCAAACGCTGCACCACGATACCATTGGTTTTAACAGCCACGGTAATATATTGCTCCTTAATAACTCCTTTCGCCTGCTTTTTCCGGGTTTTATCCACCAGCACTTTGGTCACGTGAAAGACAGCGTTTTCCCGCATCCGGCTTACAAACCAGATCTTTTGGGTCGCCCATTTGGCAAACTTGTGGTAGGTGGTGTAGGCCTTATCGAACACTATCCAGCTATTGGCGGGTAGCTTCAGATGGTGCAGGAACTGGTGGTCGTGCTCCCGGGCCGCCGTAATGCGGACAAATTCCGTTACGCCGCTAAAGGCGTCCATCAGGGCATGCACCTTTATCCCGCCCTTTTTTCGGGCTCCGTCAAGCCGGTTACGGCCTACACCCCGCAGAATCTCGCTGAACAACGAAATCGTTGTACTGTCGATAATCTTCAGATTGCGGATGCTCAACCCCTTTAACCGGCTGTCCGAGATAAAACTGTGATACTGCTTCAATAACCCGTAATAAATCGTTTCAAAGACCTGGTAGCTGCGTTTGTTATTCGCATCTGATAATGTGCTGCGGGCCGGAGCCTTATCCAGGCCCAGATGGGACAACTTGCCTTCACAGGCCAGAAGCCCCTCGCAAAGCTCCCGTAGCCCGTTACAATAGGTGAATACACCATACAACAGGCTCACTAAATGAACCCGCAGGGGTAGCCGCTTATAGTAGCGGTTCGACTTATGTTTTCTGCTCGCAGCATAGATAATAGTATTGGGAATTACATCTAATATCTGAGACAATACCGGCTGTCCGGAGAATTTCTTAACTTCACCCATGGTTATAGTTTTTGTGTCGTAACTCAAACTTAACCCATTTGGGTGGTTCTTCGGAATCGCCCTTTTTTATGCCATAATTTTAGATTTTAGTCGGACAATAGTGATATTATTTAATTAACTATTTACTTCCATCCACTCTTTCATTCCAGCAGAATAGTTTTTTACGTTTTTGAAACCGTTTTTAGCCAACAATGATTGTGCAATGGTCGCTCTATCGCCGCTTTGGCAATGAATGACGATTTGTTTGTCTTTATTGAATTTGTCCAGATTGTCGGGTAATGTTCCCACAAATACGTGATCTGCACCTTCTACATGATAGGTTTGGTATTCTGTCAATCCTCTTACATCGACGATTTGAACATTTGGATTTCCGATATACGATTTGAATTCTTCTATATCGATAATGTCTTCAGTTTCTAATTCCAAGTCCAAATCATTCACATCAGAAATGTATCCATAGATATTATCCAAACCGATTCTCATTAGTTTTCGGGTCAAATCTTCCATCTGATTGTCATGTGCAACCAAAATAAATTGCTCCTGATAATTCAGTAACCAACCTGCCCAAGTAGAGAAAGAGTTATTGCCTTGGATATTAATGCTTCCCGGAATAAATCCTTTAGCAAAATCTGTTTTATTTCGAGTATCGATCACTTGCAATCCGTTGTGGTATGCAGTTAGAAATTGTTCTTTGGATAATTTTGGGTGCTTTGGCACTTCTACCAATAGCGGACGATTGACTTTGTTCAAGTGTTTCATCATTGCAAAATATTTCGGCGGTTCCGGTTGACCTTCTAACAGGTACTTAATAAATCCGGCTTCATCATTTTCATATTGGAATGCCCAGTTGCGGATTTTCTCGTAACCAACAGTAGAACTTGGCACTGCTCCCAAGGCTTTACCACAAGCCGAACCCGCTCCGTGTGCCGGCCAAACTTGTACGTATTCGGGCAATTCGGCAAAGCGTTGAATGGATTCGTACATCTGCTTCGCACCTTTTTCTTGTGTGCCGATTAATCCTGCCGCTTTTTCTAATAAATCAGGACGACCAATATCGCCTACGAAAACGAAATCTCCTGTGAAAACCATCACCGGTTTGTCGGTAGCCGGCTGGTCTGTCAACAAAAAGCTGATGCTTTCCGGTGTATGACCCGGTGTGTGCAATACTTCCAAGGTTAGATTGCCTACATTTATTTTATCGCCGTGTTTTAAACCTACGTGTGGAAATTGATATTGCCAATCTTCGCCACCCTCGTCCGAAAGATACATTTGTGCTCCTGTAACTGCTGCCAACTCACGTGAACCACATAGAAAATCAGCGTGGATATGTGTTTCGGTAATATGCGTGATTTTCATATTGTTTTGCTTCGCAATTTCCAGATACACATCTATATCACGCTGCGCGTCAATTACGATGGCTTCGCCTTTTGCCTGGCAACCGATAAAGTAACTCGCCTGAGCCAAACTTTTATCGTATACGTGTTGAAAAAACATAATTTTTAATTTTGAGATTTTAAATTTCCTACGGCACAGCTTACATAAGACTTTGCCTTTTTTAATAACGAGTTATTGCCTTTTTGCGGATAACCCAAATCGTTCAGTTTTTGAATGAAAGGTTCTATGTCTGAATCGGATTCAATGTTTACGGTTTCGGTGTCTTTATCGATACTTACTTTATGCACACCTTCCATTTGCTGAAGAGCCGTTTTGATGCTGTTCATACACCCTCCGCATTTTATATTTTCTACTTCTATTGTGTGTTTCATCTTGTGAAAAATTAAAGCATTGTGGTTGGACAAACGTAATCGGTCACCTTGAATTTTCCCGAAGTTTTAATGGCATCGAATCCACCTTGAACATCAATCAGATTGTCATAGCCTCTTGCTCTTAATATGGAATTGAATATCATTGAACGATAACCACCGGCACAATGCACGTAATAGGTTTTATCTTTGTTTACTTCAGCGATATGTTCGTTGATATAGTCCAAAGCAATGTTTTCTGAACCAATCACGTGTTCTGAAAAATGTTCACTTTTTTTGCGTACATCTAATATATTCAAATCAGGATTTTCTTCCATTCGTTTTGCCAGTTCATCTACCGAAATAGATTCGATGGTATCTGTTTCTTTGCCTGCATTTTTCCATGCTTCAAATCCGCCTTTCAGATAACCAATGGTATTGTCGTAACCTACACGAGCCAATCGGGTAACGATTTCTTCTTCACGACCTTCGTCGGCAATCAATAAAATGGTTTGTTTAATATCCGGAATTAATGTTCCTACCCAAGGTGCAAAATTGCCGTCAATGCCAATGTTGATAGAATTTGGAATAAAGCCTTTGGCAAAGGTTTGTGCATCACGCGTATCCAATAACAGTGCATCGGTTTCGTTGGCAGTCGTTTCGAATGCTTCGGGACTTAAAGCTTGTGTTCCTTTGTGCAACACCTCATCAATGCTTTCATAACCTTTGATGTTCATTAAAACATTTTCAGGAAAATATCCCGGAGGAGGCATCAAACCATCCAAAACCTCATCAATGAATTTTTCTTTACTCATTGGTTGCAACGCATAATTGGTTTTCTTTTGATTGCCCAAGGTATCGGTGGTTTCCTTACTCATGTTTTTACCACAAGCCGAACCCGCTCCGTGTGCCGGATAAACGATAATATCGTCTGCCAACGGAATGATTTTATTGTGCAATGAATCATATAAATGTGCCGCTAATTTTTCCTGTGTTAGGTCGGCAATTACTTTTTGTGCCAAATCAGGACGGCCTACATCTCCGATAAATAGCGTGTCGCCTGTGAACAAGCTGGTTTCTTTACCGTTTTCATCTATCAAAAGAAAACAAGTACTTTCCATGGTATGTCCCGGTGTATGGATGACTTTGATTTTTATGTTTCCAACGTTTAAAATTTCTCCGTCTTCGGCAACATGTGCTTCAAATGCAGGTTTTGCGGTAGGACCAAAAACAATCGTTGCACCGGTTTTCTTAGCCAAATCTAAATGTCCGCTTACAAAGTCCGCGTGAAAATGCGTTTCTAATACATATTTGATTTTAGCACCATTTTTTTCTGCTTTTTCAATATAAGGCTGTACTTCACGAAGCGGATCTATTACCACTGCTTCCCCGTTACTTTCGATATAATAAGCTCCTTGAGCTAAACATCCTGTATAAATTTGTTCTACTTTCATTTTTTATGATTTTTTAATTGTTTTAAATTTTATGATACAAAACTACAACCTGCTTATAACCTGTACAGTAACATAAGTTACAAGACTGTTTTTTATAAGAATAATTCTTTGATAAGGATATAGATTCCCATCACCAGTACAAACCAACCGAATGCAGATTTGAGTTTATTGCCTTCTATTTTTTTAGATAGGAAGATTCCGATAAAAATCCCGACAACCGATAATCCGGTAAAAGTGGAAAGTAAAGTCCAGTCTATGGTTTCACTACCTTGCAAATCGCCTGTAAATCCTAAAAGTGATTTCGCAGCAATGATAAATAAGGAGGTTCCTACGGCTAATTTCATCGGCATTTTTGCTAATAAAACCAGTGCCGGAATAATTAAAAATCCACCGCCTGCGCCGACTAATCCTGTAAGTGTGCCGACCAAAGCTCCTTCCAACAGAATCATAGGATAGTTGTATTTTATTTCGCCATCATCTGCATCTTTACAATGCGGACAAGGACGAATCATAGATATAGACGCAAAAATCATTACGATGGCAAACAATACCATCAAGGCGATGGGTTTTGTAAATTGAAAATTTCCGATATTGAAAAGCACATCAGGAATTAAAGGCATCAAATATGCCCGCGTTAAATACACCGCAACAATAGATGGAATACCAAAAATGAATACGGTTTTAAAATCTACTTTTTTCTGAAGAGCATTCTGAACACCACCGACTAAAGATGTAGTACCTACCACAAATAAAGAATACGCTGTAGCTAATATGGGATTAACGTCCATAACATACACTAAAATAGGAACGGTAAGTATGGAACCTCCGCTACCTATAAGTCCTAATGAAACACCTACTAAAACGGCTAATAAATAGCCTATAAGATCTGTTGCCATAATTCAATAATTAAATGATACGGCAAAATTAGAGGACTGCAATAACGCAGGCAGTAACAATTGTTACAGAGCTAAAAAATTAGAACTAAAGTCATCAGATATCTATTTATTCTATACTGTGTAACAAGTGTTACAATCGTTTATGTAATTTAGAAATACATTTACAGGTGCATATAACAGATGAATAAATATTATTAAAGTTTTGAAGTTCAAACCCTTAAATATTTCTTATGGAAGATATGATCCTTTACAATCGGCTACAGTTTGCCTTTACAATTACTTTTCACTATTTGTTCCCTCAACTTACAATGGGACTTTCTTTGATGATTGTTTATTTTAAATGGAAGTTCCTGCGAACGAAGAATGAAGATTATAACAATGCTTCTAAATTCTGGATGAAGATCTTTGCATTGAATTTCGCAATGGGTGTTGTAACGGGTATTCCAATGGAATTTCAGTTTGGAACGAACTGGGCTAAGTTCTCTGAACTCACGGGTGGTATCATCGGGCAGACACTGGCAATGGAAGGAATGTTTTCGTTCTTTTTAGAATCCTCTTTTCTGGGGATGTTTCTTTTTGGGGAAAAGCTACTTGGACAAAAGCTACACTTCCTTTCCGGTTTGATGGTTTTCCTTGGTTCCTGGGCAAGTGGTTTTTTGATTATCGCTACACATTCCTGGATGCAGCATCCCGTAGGGTATGAGATTTTAGAAAATGGAAAGTTTGTATTGAACAATTTTAGTGCGCTATTCAACAACCCTTGGTTGTGGCCATCCTATCTGCATAATCAGGCAGGATCATTGGTAACAAGTTCATTTTTTGTAGCAGCAGTCGGAGCTTTCTATTTATTGAGCAACAGACACAGTCGCTTCGGAAAGATTTTTGTAAAAAGCGGTGTGGTTTTCGGGGTGATTTCTTCTGTCATATTAGCCTTCCCTACGGGTGACTGGGCGGCAAAAAATGTTGTTAAACATCAACCGGTAACATTTGCTGCGATGGAAGGTATTTTTGAAACTGAAAAAGGAGGTTCTGAAATCATTTTGATTGGACAACCCGATATGGAGAACAAAAAACTGGACAATAAAATCGCTGTGCCCAATGTACTTAGTTTTCTAACGTATCAGCGTTGGGATGCCGAAATCAAAGGCTTGAATGAATTTGATGAATCCATACATCCCACCAATGTTCCCGGTTTGTATTATGGTTATCACATTATGGTGGGTTTAGGAACTATTTTTATCGGAATTATGGTGCTTGCAGCTTTTTTACTCTGGAAAGGCAGATTGTATAAAACGAAATGGTTACTATGGATACTGATGTTTATGATTCCTTTCCCTTATATCGCTAACACAGCCGGATGGTATACCGCAGAATTAGGGCGGCAACCCTGGCTTGTTTACAATCTGATGCGGATGGTAGATGGTGTTTCACCTACCGTATCTTCGGGAAATGCATTATTTACATTTTTAGGTTTTGTCGGACTGTATTTGTTGCTTGGACTGCTTTTTCTTTTACTTGTTTTAAAAATCATTCGTAAAGGTCCTGAAGCTAAAATGACATTAAAATAATTGGTTATGGAAATATTTTGGTTTATTGTATTGATGGTGATGTTGGGAACTTACGTGATTCTCGACGGGTATGATTTTGGTGCAGGAATTGTACATCTGTTTTTTGCGAAAACAGAAGAAGAAAAAAAAGCGGTAACCAACGCTATCGGTCCTTTTTGGGATGCCAATGAAGTGTGGCTCATTGCCGCTGGAGGGGTGTTGTTTTTTGCCTTTCCTACACTCTATGCTTCGGCTTTCAGTGGTTTTTATCTGCCTTTAATGCTGGTGTTATGGCTATTGATCTTCCGAGCTGTAGGATTGGAGTTAAGAGGACAGGTGCATAACAGAATGTGGGAAGCAATCTGGGATAAAGCATTTGGGATTGCAAGTTTTCTGCTGGCTCTTTTCTTTGGTGCAGCACTCGGAAATGTGGTAAGAGGTGTAAACCTTGGAATGGTCGAAAATGGTGTTTCTACACAAGAAGCTCATTATTTCTTTTTGGCACTTTGGAACCCAACTTTTGATCCGCTTGCAGAGCATCAGGGAGTTATTGATTGGTTTACCTTGTTATTGGGACTTGTCGCTATTGTTACATTAACCATTCACGGAGCAAATTGGATTATACTTAAAACCTCCACAGATCTAAATCAAAGACTTAAAAAAGTTATTTTTAAATTGAATTTTGTATTGCTGGCACTGGTTGTAGCTTCGGCTTGTTTATGGCATTATGTAAAACCCTTTCCTTTGAATAATCTGCAAACGCATTATTGGCTTTGGATATTCCCAATAATTGGTGCAGTAGGCCTAACCGGGTTGTTCAGAATTAATAAATTCAAAAAAGACAGTAGTGGTTTTATATTTTCTTCGATGTTTATTTTCGGGAGTTTTGCAACCACCATCGCTTCTTTGTTTCCAACATTATTACCTTCTACAAATCGAGTTAATCCCTCACTGACTGTACATAATGTAGCAGCTCACGAATACGGACTTTCAGTAGGTTTGGGTTGGTTTATAGTTGCCGCTATTTTGGTTGTGATATATTTCATCATTCAGTTCAGAGTATTTAAAGGAAAAATGGATGATGTGGGATATGGAGAGCATTAATTAAAACTGAAAGAGGCTGCCCGGTTGTGCAGCCTCTTTATTTTTCAATCATTTTTATTCGTGAAAATTATTCAGAATTCTCATCCTCAATTTTTTTAAACATCACTTTTTAGTTTTATAGCTAAAATTTCTCCTGTTGCACAAATAATTCCTTTTGCAGAAAGGGTCATATCTACCCATATTTTTCGACCTTCGATACTTCGCAGTTTTCCTATCAATTCCAGTTCTGTTCCCATGGGTGTAGGTGCTTTGAAATCGACTTTAAGCGATGCCGTTACACATCTTACAGGAATAGTTTCTGTATTTTCAAGATCAATATTCTCCGCAACACAAGTAAAGGCTGCGGCAGAACCTGTGCCGTGGCAATCCAAAAGAGAAGCCACCAAACCTCCGTAAACACTGCCGGGAAGTGCTGTGAATTTTTCGTCTGGCGTAAAATGGGCAATAGTTTCATCATCGCCCGCCAAATACGTTTTCAACTGATAGCCAAAGGGATTATTCCTTCCGCATCCGTAACAATGTGCCAGTTCATCTGGATACAAATCCTGAATGGCTTTAGATTTATTTTGCATCGTTAGAATTCAAAAAAATTATTTCACAAGTTCGTTCTTTTTTTCTTTCCAATCGTTAATTCCTCCAGCATAATTCAGAATGTTTTCAAAACCGTGTTTTATAAGAATGGAATAAGCAATTGCCGCACGTGCACCACTTTGGCAATGGATGATGACAGGTTCTTTTTTATTGATTTTATCCAGATTTTTTTCAAGTGTATTTAAGGCAATATTTTCAACACCGTTGATATGACCACTTTTGTATTCGTTTTCGGTACGGACATCAATTTTCTGAATGTTTTTGTTTTCCAAATACGATTTAAAAGTATCTGTATCAATGGTTTTTACTTTTTGTAAAGACAAGTTGTAATCTGAAGGATTGGTAATGTAACCATAAATATTGTCCATTCCGATACGCATCAGTTTTCGGGTAAGGTCTTCGATATGATTTTCTTCGGCAACTAGAATAATCTGATTTTGGTAATCGACAATTGAACCAGCAAATGTGGAGAATGTTTTCATATTTTCAATCAGAAAACTTCCCTTAATAAATCCTTTACCTGAAACTGATTTTGGACGGGCATCTATAACGGTTAACCCATTTTTAATTGCATTATCGATCTCCTTCTGATTGAGTTCAGTAAGTTTTGGCACTTCAACCAATAGTGGACGATCTGCTTTGTTCAGGTGTTTCATCATCACAAAATATTTTGGCGGAGCTGGTTGGTCTTTCAAAATATAAGTTACAAAATCGGCTTCTTTTCCTGAAAATTGTAAAGCTGGATTAGTTAGTTTTTCTTGTTTCAAAGTAGATTGCGGAATATTGCTCAAACTTTTCCCGCAGAAAGAACCTGCTCCGTGTCCAGGCCAGATTTCTGTGTTATCGGGTAATTTCAAGAATTTTTCAATAGAATGATAGAGTTGTTTTGCACCAACTTTCTGCGACCCAATTTGTCCGGCAGCTTTCTCCAATAAATCAGGACGACCGACATCGCCTACAAAAATAAAATCTCCGGTAATGGCTTTGATTGGATTTGAAGTTCCATCTTTTACCAAAAACGTAATGCTTTCAGGCGTATGTCCCGGGGTGTGTATTACGTCAATTATAATCTTACCTATTTTGATTTGATCTCCGTCTTTTAGTCCTTGATGTGGAAAATCATATTGCCAGTCTTTTCCGCCTTCGTCAGACAGATATAAGGGGGCATTGGTCGCTGCTGCGAGTTCTCTCGAACCGCTGAGAAAATCAGCGTGAATATGGGTTTCCGTGATGTGTGTTATGCTCAAATTATTTGCCTTAGCAATTTCCAGATAGGTATCAATATCTCTTTTCGGATCGATGACAATTGCTTCTTTTGTTTCTGTATCACCAACGATATAACTTGCCTGCGACAATGTTTCATCATAAATACGTTCAAAAAATAAAGTTTGAGCAAACGAGGTATTAGAAAGTAAGAGTATTGCTACCAACCAAAGAAAACTGTTTTTTAAAAAGATGGATTTCATATATTAATTGCTTTAAAATTTCAATGTTTAAAACTATCTACACTAACTTTAGTACGTTATTAGTGTAGTAATAAATCCTCAAAATTAGCATTTACAGTTTGGGCAGAAAGTAACATAGGTTACATAACAAAAAACGAGGACATTAAATCCTCGTTTTTTATGATACCCTTTAAACAGATTTTTTTAAACAGAGTTTTCCATCGCTTCAAATACACAATCCACCGCCAAACTAAATGCAGGCATTCCACCGGTAATGGCTACCGTTTCGCAAACGCCAAAGAGTTCTTTTACGGTAGCTCCGGCTTTTAAGGCTCCTTTGGCGTGCAGTTTTGCAGGTTCTTTGTGCATTCCCCCAATCAGTAAAGCAAAATGTACCAACTGCTGGGTTTTCTTGTCCAGAGGATTGTTGTAAATGAGTTTTTCGCGGTATTTCTCTATGACTTCTATCACATCTGTTTCTTCTGAAAGCTCAGCAAGTTTTATTCTTTTTTCGATATTTTCCGGAACGAAACCCAACAGCTCTTCGTATTTTTTTCTGATGTTTTCCATTAGCCAATAAGACTTGAGGTATTAGGCCATTCCATATATTCAGCTGGATAAATTCCGTTTTGACGCATCAGCATATCCACCTGTCCCAAATGATAGGAATGATGCCCGAACGTAATCCACAAAAATGCCATTACCGTGTATTTCCGTCCCATAAATGAAACGGTTTTGTTCAAATCTTCTTCGGTATAGGTTTTCAGAATTTCAAATCCTTTGGCAAAAACGTCTTTGTATTTTTCGACCAATTCTTGTCCGTCGGCAATGTTTTCCAACAAAGAGGCGTTATCGGGTTTTGGGATTGCCAATCCGTTTTTGCCTTCTTTCATTGCCTGAAACCAATGAATTTCTGCCAATACAAAATGACGGATTAATCCACCTATATTAATCGTATTAACACGTGTTCCGAGATACATCACTTCGTTGTCAATCGGTGTACTTTTAAATATCTCATCGGGAACATCTTTCAGTAATTCCAAAGTCTGAAGATACAATTGTTCATGAATGCTTAAAAATCGGTTGAATTCCTGTACTGTTGCTTTATTTTCCATTTGTTCCTTAGATTTCAAATTTTTGTAAAATTAATTTGAAACGGAATTTCATACAGTAACCATTGTTACAGAAGCCTGCTTTTTATATATTTTATTGGCTACATTAATTAAGAGCAACCTTTTTATAAATCACATTTATCGAGTTATCGTTTCTTTCATTCTTCTCCATACAATAATACTGGAAATAAAGGTAATTATTCCTGCGATGTGAACAGCCCATTCCAATCCGAAGAAATTGCCAACTATTCCTGCCATCAATGCACCGATAGCGTAACCCATATCCCGCCAAAAACGATAAACCCCTAAAGAAGATGCCCGCCAGCTTGGGTGAGCAGTGTCGCTTACGGCGGCCAACAAAGCAGGATAAACCATCGCTGTACCTATACCTAAAAATACTGAACCAATCAAACCGGAGATTAAAGGTTCAAACCACTCAAAACCTATAACAATATGCCCTAAAACCTGCACGAACATTCCCCAGACAATCAAAGGCTTTCTGCCTATTTTGTCGGCTAATGGTCCGGTAACGATTTGCCCTACGCCCCAAACTACAGGATAAACCGCTTTAATCCAGCCGATACCTTCCAAGCCTACTCCCATAGACATAAAGAGCAAAGGGAATACACCCCAAGACATTCCGTCATTCAGGTTATTTATCAGTCCTGCTTGCGAAACAGAAAATAGTTTTTTGTTTTTGAATGATGTTTCTTTGAACACCCACCACAAATTCGGCTTGTGAGTTATCCCATTAGAAGATGTTTGTATTGCTTCTAATTGAGCGAATTGCCGGGTATCTTGTATCACAAAAATGGAAAGCAATAATCCAACAAAGGTATAAGCAATTCCGATATAAAAAGGCTCTGGTCTCAGTCCGTAATGCGATGCTAAATAACCCGTAAGCAATGCCGTTAATCCGACCGCTCCATAACCTGCAGCTTCGTTTAGTCCCATTGCCAAACCTCTATTTTTCTTACCTACCAAATCAATTTTCATATTGACCGTCATAGACCAAGCCAATCCTTGGCTGATACCAAGTAATACATTGGCAAATAAAATCCAATTCCAAGATGGTGCAAAAGCTAAAAGAAATGGAACAGGCAGACCAAGTAACCAACCCCAAATCAAAACTTTCTTTCGGGTATATTTGTCTGCCAGCACACCCGAAATCAGGTTGGTGAATGCTTTGACAACACCAAAAGCAATGATAAATGAAAAAACAACAACATCAGATTTAATATGGAATTCTTCCGTACCAACCAACGGAACGAGGGTTCTTTCCAAGCCGACCATGCCACCCACCATCATATTGACCAATACTAAAAGAGAAAACTGTTGCCAATTTTCTCTCAATCCTAAGCTTATCTTTTCCTTACTTTTAATCATTCTACCTTTTCATATTTAAGCTTATAATCGCCTATATGAATTTTACTTTGCTTGATTTTTTTGTGGTTGCGGAAATAGTTGATAATGCCCACAACGAGTAAAAGCCCGGATATAACGAACAAGATATATTCAAAAATAACAGCCTCGTTACCATCAACAAGCTTGTTGACACTAAGTCCAGCCACCAAAAAATACATGGAGCTTCTTAAAAATGACAGAAATGTCGATTGATTGGCAAGAAATGTACGTTGGATAGCTAATTCTTCTCTAAGTATCAGGTCTTTTTTGAAAGGTGAATTTATTTGTTCGCCTTTGGTTTCTTCCATAGTGTTAGTTTAACAATTCTATGTTATTGCGGTTTAGTTTTATTTTTCCTTCATTTTCCAATGCTTTCAGCAATCGTGAAATTACTACACGGGAACTGTTGAGTTCGTAAGCAATTTCCTGATGGGTTTTGGTAATAATATTGGAATTGTTTATTTTACTCTTTTCCAACAAATAATTATAAAGTCGCTTATCCATATTGGTAAACGCTATATTGTCTATGGCAGCAAGCATTTCATTAAAACGGTTGTTGTAACTTTGAAATACGAAAGCACGCCAGCTTTTATATTTGCCCAACCATTCTTCCATTTTGCCCACAGGAATCATGGCTACCAAACCGTTATTTTCAGCCACCGCACGAATTTCACTTTTTTTGTCGCCCATGCAACAGTTAAGTGTCATGGAGCAAGTGTCGCCTTTTTCGATAAAATAGAGCAACAGTTCGCCTGTATCAAAATCTTCCCGCATGATTTTGATGGCTCCGCTAATCAGCAAAGGCATGGTTTTGATGTATTTTCCTATATCGATTAACACATCGCCTTCCTTAAATTCAACCAGCTTCGCTACTGAAATTATTTCGTCAATCAGCTCTTTTTCAAATATACCCCGATAGGTTTCACGGATTAATTCTTCCATAGTTATTTTGATTTAATGAGGCAGCTTATTTTTTATCAGACCGTAAAGCCACGTTCCTAATACCGCTCCTAAAATTACAACTAAAATCGGGAAATAACCTGCTCCTGTCATTACAAACATAGGACCCGGACATGCTCCCGCCAATGCCCAGCCTAAACCAAAAAGAATACCACCTATTAAATAGCGTGGAATACTTTTATCCTTGTCTGCAATGACAATGGGATTGCCATTCACGTCTTTTACTTTGTTTCTTTTGATGTACTGTACTATGATTATTCCCACTGCTAAAGCTGTACCCATCAATCCATACATGTGAATGGATTGAAACTGGAACATTTCATAAATGCGAAACCATGATGCGGCTTCGGATTTGTACATAACAATCCCGAAAAATGTTCCGATTAGTAAGTAAACTATGTTTTTCATTGCTTTTAAAAATTAAAATTTGTTATTAAATTCAATTGGTTGTAATCGCTTCTTTGTGCAACCAGTTGTGTATTATGCTCGTTTTTGTTTTGTTTCCAGACATACAGCAACTCGACATGAAGACCTTTTAAAAAATTGGTAAACTCGTAATGCAGTCGTGTATTGATCTGGTAATAATCATCGATATTGTATTTGTTTAATTCATAGTCATCTGTTACTGCTCCATGGGTAGTGGTGGCATCGATATTCAAAAATAAATGTTTCCAATTGTACTGATATCCAAGAGCAAAGACATTAACTCCGCCCAATCCTTCAATACGGCTTCTGGGCATGGAAGTATAAAACTGATCCCGCCCCAATTCTTTCGGGAATAAGTACCTGCCGGACTCAAAAGATTTCGAATACGCAGCCTTGATTTGAGAAGCTCCGTTTTTATATTTCAGCATAAAACTGGCAACCTGTCCGTTTTCGTTCGGTTGCACGTATCGGTTTTCGTAAGCCAGTTTCTTTTGGTAGGCACCTGGTATCTGATACGTATAAATCATGCCAAGCTCCCAATTCTTTTTTACATACTCCAATTGCAACCAGGAGGTGTTAATGAATTTATCCAAATGAAAATTCCAGAAATTGGCTTTCAAATTTTTAAATTCTTTTCCCAAATGTACAATCGCTAATCCTTGTGAATGAGTTGTTTCTTCGTATTCTGCTTTTTCTCCGTTTGGTAAATAGCCGTTATCGGTAAGTCCTATTACTTCTTCCATTGGAAACCATTCGGTCATCGATCTTGGAGAAACTCTATGAATCCAAGCCGCATCAGCCTGAATTTTTTCATCTTTTAGATGCAGCCAACCTCCCTGAAAGGCAAATGGCTTCATTCTTCCATCGCTTTTATTCAATAAGGGCGTATATTCTACCGGGATTTTCCCATAGGTTACGTACGAATTTTTCCAATGATATTTGATATACAGTTCCTCCAATCTGTCCAGATCTTTAAAATTGTCCTTATGATTCACATCAAAAAGTTCCTGCTCCCATCGTGATGATTTATTGGTCTGATCGTAAGGTTTATTCAAATCTGATGAAAACACCTTATAGGTAAATATCCCTGACACACCTAACTGAAAACCTTTGTACGATTTGGTTTCATAACTCAATACACCTCCGATGGCATTGGCATGATAATCATTTCCACGATTGTTTTCTGTTGTCAGAAAATAGTTGCGGATATGACCGCTGATTTCGCCTTCTTTGAGATAGGAAACCAATGATTTATCTTCAAGGGTATCTTTTCTGTGGTTTTCTTGTGCCTTTGTTGGTTGAGAAAGTATAGCTACAACCAGCATTACCACCAGCCTTTTCATTGGTATTAAAAAATTAAAGGAAAAATAAGATGTACCATAATTAATCCTCCAATGAAAAATCCAATAGTAGCAATCAATGACGGTAACTGTAAATTACTGATACCTGATATGGCATGACCTGAAGTACAACCACCTGCGTAACGTGCTCCAAAACCAACCAATATACCTCCTATCAATAGTATAGCCAATGTCTTAGGGTCTGAAAAAGCTTCCGATCCAAAAAGCTCTGTTGGTACATATGCTTTCCCGGCACTTTCAAAACCTATTTCCTTTAAATGTTCAACCGTTTTTGGGTTTAAATCCGGTGTCTGATTGTTTGAAAGATAATTAGAAGCAACAAAACCACCGATGATAGCTCCGGTCATTACCAATAAATTCCATCGTTGTGCTTTCCAGTCAAAACAGAAAAAATCACAGGTTTTATCTGCACCGCACATGGTGCACAGTGTTCTTAAATTGGACGACATTCCAAAATTCTTTCCTACATAAAGCAGGATAAACATCGTCAATGCAATCAATGATCCGCTCACATACCACGGCCACGGTTGTAAAATCCATTCCATAAATTATAGTTTCATTCTTTTTTATTCTTGTAAATTTCGGCTTATAAAAAGAGATAGTCTGTTACATAGGTTACACAGGACTAAATATCTTCGCCTTTCATCATTTTATGCCAATACAAATAGGGAAGCATATATTTTTTTAACAGCCACAAACGCCAGTGTTCTTTGGAACTGTCAGAGATAAGCATCATTTTAAGTTTTGGGTCAGGCGTGAATTCGTTTTTGTAATTAAACTCTGCCAATACCATTTTTCCGTAACCTGTTACTAAGGGGCAAGATGAATATCCCTGGTATGATTTGTTGTCGGCAGTTTTTCCTTTTATCAGTTTAAGAATATTATCGACTACTACAGGAGCCTGCTTACGTATGGCTGCCCCGGTTTTTGCGGTTGGTAAAGCAGCGACATCTCCAATTCCGAAAATATTCGGATATTTTTTATGTTGAAGGCTATTGATATCGACATCTAACCAACCAGCGTCATTGACCAATACCGATTCTTTTACAAATTTTGGAGCTGTTTGAGGCGGAGCTAAGTGCAACAAATCAAAAGGCATTTCAATTAATGAATTGCCTTGTTGCTTTTCTCCCAAAACATTACCTTCGTTTACGATACAGTTATTGTCATCGGGAGCTACACTTTTGAAATAGACTATTTTTTTGTCGGGATCTATTTTAACGGGAGCATAAAATGGTTTAAAATGTACATTGTATCGATGGATAACTTTCATCAATGTATCCGCAATCCGCTTTATTCCAAATATGACAGTACCGGGAGTTGCAAACACTACATTTGATTTTTTGTCTAATCCATTTCTGCGAAGATAATCAGCAGCCAGATACATTATTTTTTGTGGAGCTCCTCCGCATTTGATAGGTGTTGTGGGTTGCGTGAAAACTGCATTTCCACCTTTGAAATTCTTTAGGCATTCCCAGGTATATTTCGGATCTATATAGTTACTGCATACAACTCCTTTTTTTACTGCTTCTTCCAATCCTTCTATTAAGGAAAGATCATTTACTAATCCGGGAGCAACAATGAGATAGCTGTAACTAATTACCTGTCCTTGCTGTGTTTTTATTTTGGCTTCCTCAGGAAAGAATTCTGTCACAGAATCCTGAACCCATTCTACACCCCGTGGAATCAAATCCCTCATAGGCTTTGCCGTTTTGGCAAAATCATAAGTTCCTGCTCCGACCAATGTCCAGGCTGGTTGGTAATAGTGCATTTCTGCCGGATCAATGATAACAATGTCAAGTGACTTCTTCTTTTTTAAAAGCTGAGCTGCTGTCATAATTCCTGCTGTACCAGCTCCAATTATAACTATTTGATAATGTGCTTTCATACCCTCATTATTTATGATTATTTGCAAAAGTATATTTTGGGAAAAAGAACGTCTGTAACAAATGTTACTGAAAGGCATATTTATGAAGATTAATATAAAGCTAAGTGGCTGTAGTGGTCATAATAAAGTATTTAATCATTTAAAATTGAAGTATTATGAGACACATTAAAAACATCCTTTTGTCAATAAGGGACGAAGAAAGCAAGGTAGATTTATCACCACAACATGTTATCGAAAATTCCAGGTATCTCGCTTGTTACCTTTTAAAAAAACATCAAGTTTTGAAGGAGTATGTATTGGAAAATGGATTTTCCGTATCAATCAGGAAATAGAGTTTTTCAAGAAAATTAAACCAGAGATACAGGGTAAACTTATTTTTTATAATAAGGTTTTCCAGATTGAAACAGCTTGTCCCATCGGAATGTGGCAGGTTCATAAAGAGTATTTTTCAAAAGAACTACAGAAAATAGAACAGTTATACCAATATTATAAGATTAACTGTTTGTTTTGCCAATACTATCATTCTGGTCGTACAGATAAGGACAAGGAACTTTTTACAAGAGGGCAGATTAATATTGAAAATGGTTTACATAGTCACATCTTTGATTCTGATTACAGATGTTTAACATATTATGATTATAAAGTTTCGAGAATTATTGCTGATGAACTTTTCTATGAATATTTACGGGGTCGTATTAATAATGAAAGCAATAAATTTAAAAATTTGACGGACAATGAACAAATGATTACTTGGACAGAGTCAAAAAACGCCCTTATCGAAGGTAACGCTCCTTAATGAATTCGCTCAGGTGGTTGTAAACAGTGTTATACTTGCTATATGTGCTGTGAGAACGTTTACCCTTAGCGACCATTTTTTCAAAGCCCTGATTTTGCCCCCTAAAAACTTTTAGTATGGCATCCTCCATCACGCCGACACCGAGAAACGTGAGCTTTACCTTTTGTGCGGTTGCAAAGCCCTCGTGTTTGAGCATATCTTCATAAATCTTGTCGATACGCCCCCGTATGTTATCCAGCTTTTGGTTAATACTCAAAGCTTTGGCACTCTTTCCCTCAACTCTTCCATACTTTAAATCCCAATTATTGGGGTTAATTTCCAACTTTGTTCCGAAAGTCTTGGGTGTGCCATCAATGTTCCTATAATGGCTACCGCTCCATTCTTTTTAGGCTCGTTTTTCTTTAGGTAGAAAAGTAGCTTAAACGTTGACCTTTTCGTCTGTTCCATAACTCAATTATTTAATGTTTATAATTAAAAATCAATGAGTTACAAGGGAATATGAAAATGAATACAAAAGACTGAAATATAATCAGTTATATTATTGTTGGTCAGGTTGTAACCAGTGACGATTTAGTAACCTAACCCTGTCTTTTTACGCCCAAAAACTAAAGTACAGTGACTTCCAATCGTAGATCCACGTTTTATAAACTACTGTGTTTTAGCGGACTTCGCCGTTTTGCTTATTTTTGCTTTTTGCCATTATTTTTTTTAAAGAAAAATTTTGAGAAACCAGTTGGTTGCGTATTTTAGCAACCGATTGGTTTCATATTTAAAATCGAAAAAATGAGAAAATTAAAATTACAGGTCCAGATGTCCATTGATGGATTTATAGCTGGCTTAAACGGCGAATTGGACTGGGCCGGCATTGAATGGTCGGACGACATTAAACAATACGTCGATGGAATCACTAACCCCGTTGATACCATCTTACTTGGAAAGAATCTGGCAACGGGATTTATTCCCTATTGGGCATCTGTTGCGGCAGACAGCAGCAACCCGGAACGTCAGGCGGGAGTCTTTTTCACCCAAACACCGAAGGTCGTTTTCAGCAAAACGTTGACCACTTCAGCGTGGGAAAATACGGAAATTGAAAATCTCGACTTTGTAAAGAAAATCAACACGCTGAAGAAACAACCGGGAAAAGATATGATTGCGTATGGCGGAAGTAAGTTTGTATCTTCATTAATCAGGGAAAACCTCGTAGATGAATTTCACTTATTTATCAATCCGGTCATACTGGGAAAGGGAATGCCCATTTTTCAGGAGATAGGTTCGACGCGAAACGTAAGCCTGGTGTCCACCAGACAGTTTGAATGCGGTATCACCGTGCTTTTATACAAACCCATTTAAGATGCGAAGAGACATTTTTCAGGCAGTAGCCGATCCGACAAGAAGAGCAATTATCGCCCTCATTGCTACACAAGCACTGACCCCCAATGCAATAGCTGCCTATTTTGACGTAACCCGGCAGGCCGTATCAAAGCATCTTCGTATACTAACAGAATGCGAACTGGTTAAACCGGAACAAAAAGGAAGAGAGATATACTATCACCTGGAGATCAACAAAATGGAGGAAATTCGTTTCTATCTTGAGAAGGTACGTAGTATTTGGGAAGGAAGATATAACCAGTTGGATAAACTTCTGGCTCAGCTAAAATCAGAGACATGAAAACGCAAATACATACAGATTTCGAAAAACTTACCTTTCAGGCAAAAAGAGAATTTGATGCCCCCGTTTCATTGGTGTGGAGAGCCTATACGGAAAAAGAACTGTTGGACCGCTGGTGGGCTCCCAAACCATGGAGTACCCAGACCGTAAGCCTTGATTTTCGGGAAGGCGGGAAATGGGTTTACGACATGGTTGGCCCCAACGGTGAACGAAGCCGTGCCATGCAGATTTTTTCCGAAATCGTTTTTGAAAAATACTTTTCCGGAATTGACACCTTGTTGACCAGGATGGCAACATAAATGAATCGATGCCGGTGGCAAACTGGAAAAATACATTTGTGGAAACAGAAAAAGGAACAATCGTAATTGTTGAAGCCCAATATCCAACCCGGGAAGCATTGGAATTTGTAATAAAAATGGGCATGGACAAGGGTGTTTCCATGGCGCACGACAATCTCTCGGAGGTACTTGAAGCACTTCGGTAAACCCAAATATTCCAACAAATATTCAGAGAAAATGGTTACGATAGACATATTACGGGAAATCGCCCTTTCCCTTCCCGAAGTAACCGAAGAACCCCATTTTGAAAAAACATCGTTCCGGGTAAAGAACAAGATCTTTGCAACGTATGACGAAAAGCACAAAAAAGCTACGCTGAAACTTTCAGAAATAGACCAGAGTGTATTTTCAGCCGTCGACCAAAGCATCATTTACCCGGTGAATAACAAATGGGGGAAACAGGGTTGGACAATCGTTGAAACAACTAAGGTCAACAAAAAACTATTTACCGACGCAATGAAGGCCGCCTATTGCGAAGTTGCGCCGAAAAAACTGTCAACTATTTTACGTTCGGGCTCTAACCTGTAACAATCTCGGGTGAACCGTCCACGTCGGTGTTGGCAACAAAATGAACCAGCTATGAAAAAATCGCATATTATTGAGCTCCCGGAATACTTTGACTATTTTATCAACCTCAACGAGGATATCGAGCTTAGCGAGGCGTTCTGAAAAAGTATCACGCAGATTGACGGGATAGACATCGATCAATTAAAACAAATTGGTTTAAAAGTGTATGCTGAAGGAAAATGGACCGTCAATAAAATAATTCAACACCTTACCGATTGGGAGCGAATTTGGTGTTACCGAACCATTGTTTCTATCAGAAAGGAGGGCTCCATTCCCGAAGGTCTTGAACAGGAGATTATGGCCGATAACTCCAATGCAGATGAGTTACCTATCGAGCAGCTCATAGCCGAACTACGTTGTGTTCGATTGGCAACCCATGCCCTTTTTGAGACATTTAACGACGAGATGTTGCAGACAAACTGTAAATTCTATAAATATCAGATGTCGGCCCTGGCCATTGGATTCAGCATTATCGGTCATCAATTGCATCATTTTGGTATTATTCGGGAAAGATATTTTCCTCTTGCCGGATAGCACCGTTTTTGTACAGCGTAATCATATATTACTTTGGATTTAAACTGATAAAAAACAAAAATGGAAATCAAAACCGCCTATAATATTTGGGCAGAAATTTATGACACCAATAAAAACAGAACAAGAGACCTTGAAGCCAATGCACTGCAAAAGGTTCTTCAAAACCTGTCTTTTTTAAACTGCCTGGAAATTGGCTGCGGCACGGGCAAAAACACCGAATGGCTGGTCTCCAAAGCCGAAAACATTCTGGCAATAGACCTATCCGATCAGATGTTGGCCAAGGCAAAAGCTAAAATCAACTCAGACAAAGTTGTCTTCCTTCAGGCAGATATTAACGAAAAATGGGATTTTGCCGGTATGGCTCAGTTCGACCTGGTAACATTCAGCTTGGTTCTCGAACATATCGAAGACCTGGATCATATTTTTCAGGAACTTAGCCGGGCCGTCAAACCTAACGGGCACGTATACATAGGTGAACTCCATCCGTTCAAACAATATGGGGGAAGCAAGGCAAGGTTTGAAACCGAAGAAGGCTTACAGGTAGTAACCTGTTACACGCATCATATTTCTGAATTTACGGGTGCAGCGAAAAAGTTCGGATTTGCCATCGAGGCGCTGGACGAATTTTTCGATGACAACGACAAATCGCAAATCCCGCGAATATTGACTCTTCTTCTTAAAAAGATAGGCTAACCATCAGGAATGTCCTGACGAAGGAACAAATAGAAGCGAATTTTAATTAAAATGGATCAGTATGTCGCCGAGAAATATTCTGAAGGCCTGGATCGACGCATTTAACAATGCGGACCACGAGCGCATTTCCGAATTATATGCCGACAACGCAACCAATCATCAGGTGCCCAACCATCCCGTCGTTGGAAAACCCGCCATCTGCCAGATGTTTGCGGACGAATTTTCTAAGACCAAAATGACCTGTATACCCGAAAATATTTTTGTCGACGGTGATTGGGCAATACTGGAATGGAAAGATCCCAACGGCCTTCGGGGCTGCGGGTTCTTTCAGATTCAGAACAACAAAATCGTCTTCCAGCGTGGCTATTGGGACAAATTATCCTTTCTGAAATTCCATAACTTACCGATCGAGGTGTAGGACCGGGGCGATTGCCTCCTTAATCTGCGCACTATATCAGTTTCCCGTTCTTATAGTTTTCCTTTTTTATCGTCTTTTTCGTCTTCGTGTCAATGTACACGGTTTTCCCATTCCTTCGACCGTCCTTTATTTTCCGAAGCTCCTTAATATCCTTTTCCTCATCATAGTAAACAAATTCACCCGAAAACAATTGTCCGTTTGTTGTATAGTATATTTCGTAGATCTCTTTCCCCATAGCGTACTCCGCCTGAACGCTAACCTTTTGCTCGTGGTAATAAGTCGTCCAGAGCCCCACTTTATCATCCTTGTAGTACCTCCCTGTCATCAAAGGCTTATTATCAGCATCGTACCATCTATACTCCCCATCCCGGTAGGCGGTGATCCCACCAGATACCATTTTGTTAATTGAGATAAAGAATACAACTTCAAACAATTCATGATTGATTTCTCCATTTTTCGTTAACCAATATTCCTGGCTTTGAGAGGCACCTAATACATCGTATAGGGTAAACCGGCACTTATAGCTACTGTCGGTGTTGTCGTAAATTTCAAATTTTTTGCCCGGTTTGACACCTGCACTATCATAACTCACCAGCTCCACCAAATCGCCGTTCTTAAATTGCTTAACACACAATGGCTTGTTAAACCGATTCCATTCAATATATTCTCCGTCCAGTTGATTGTTTTTATAATTGAAGGTGGCCAAAACCCTCCCGTCCTTAAGATACTGTATCCATTTCCCTTCCCGCAAATCGTTAACGCAATTACCTTTATAGTATACAGAATAGATTTCACCGTTATCGTCTTTATAATTATTCCGATACATCCATTCCCCTTCTTTTACGTCATCTCTAAAGTTGCCTTTTACCTGAACTTCATTGAGCGAATCACGTAATTCATATGAGCCGTTCAGCCTTCCATTTTTGTAGTATGTCGTTTCCCAAACTTTCCGGTACACCATTCGTTTACATGTATCCGACGGGCTCCGGGTTTCATCAATCTCAGAACAGGGATACTCCTCTTCCTCCAGAAAGGAATACCGGGTGGACTTTCCATCAAGAATGCCATTTGAATAATTCACCACCTGATACGGTTCTCCCGAGTAGGGTAAGGTATTTCCGTTGGGGTCGGCCCATTTTGTGTAATAGTATTTCCACTCACCTACTTCTTCCCCTTCCAGATATCGCCCCTCACTTCGTAACGCACCCGACAGGTCATAATTCTTCCAGTAACCCGACTCGTGCCCCTCGTGATAGGTTCCATCCGTTGTCAGGATCAATTTGCTCGTATCGGTCTGAATTCCCTGGCCGAAAAGAAGCTTGTTGAGATCACGATAAACCCTATATTTACCATGCAATACATCATTCCTATAAGATCCCACGATTACACTGTCACCCTGCACGTCCTGGAATTGGCCATTCTTTTTATCATTGGAATAATTGGTAAATAATATGAGACGTTCCGCTTCCTTTCCGGTACGGAACAGTCTAAAGGTCCCGTTTTTTTATCGTTGAGGTAGTTCCCGACGAACTTAAGATTCAGTTCGTCGGTGTCGTCGTCATAATAATATTCGGTATACGGCCCATTCCTAAGACCTTCCTTATAGGTTATTGACAATTCGACTTTTCCGGATTTGTAGATCTTCTCCACTCCACTTTTCATTCCGTTTTCCATGACGTATTCGCTCTCCTAATTTCCGTAGTCGTCGTATTCCACAAATGTTCCATATTCTTTTCCGTTAAGGAAATAACCTGATTTTTTCAGCCTTCCATCCGGATAATACAGTTTCATGGGGCCATTCATCTTTCCATGGGACATTGAATATTCTGCTTCAAGTTCGCCGTCTTCACCATATTCTTTAAATAGGCCATGTTCCACGCCGTTTAGGTAGTTCCCCACCTTTGTCAGTTCCCCATTCTCCTGATACACTTTTACAAGACCATTTAATTCTCCGTTTGCCAGTGTATATTCAGCTTTTACGACGCCTCCGGGATAGTAGTCCGTTTTCTTACCATTGTCCGGATCATAAATCCCGGCTTTTTTGATAAGGGTGAAGTTATACGCAGTCAAACTATTGGTTTCCCATGTATACTCAGTGTCGTCGCGCTTTTGAATGGAAATTTTGAGAATATAATTCGAGTTTGCATAGGTGGATACAATTTCTTTGTTTTCGATCTCACTATTTACAAGCTTAAAGCCCGAAGAAGATAGTGCGTTTTGAATTACCGAATAAGACTCCTTGTTAAAAACAGAGTACGAAATTTTATTCGGGAATCCATCGTAAGTATAGAGGTGGAACCAGGCCTGCGCCTTTTCACTGAAACGATCTTTGTTGAAACTCCAGGAGATGGTATTGTAGCTGGTGGAGCTTCCCTTCTCTGAATCAAAATACACCCATTTCCTGGCATTCAGCGATTGGTTGACATCCTGCCAATTCTTTTTACTGCAAAGGGTCATCAGGTCTGTTAG
>ENA-UOVV01000170-UOVV01000170.1-compost-metagenome-genome-assembly--contig:-NODE-170-length-96843-cov-13.881783_pt1 | contig 96843 bp, 90 predicted proteins | sample MGYA00238155_ERZ761577 | MGnify/ENA primary metagenome ERZ761577 (study PRJEB28898, sample SAMN06268775) | compost metagenome | isolation source: Emeryville, CA | place: USA:Emeryville, CA | collected...
AGAACGCTGATGACACGGATTGCCTTTGGCAAATCGCTGATGAACACGGATTTCATTTTTAAATCTGTGTAAATCAGTGTTTCCGCTTGCGGATCGGCGTTATCCGCGTTCTATTTTAAGGGCACATTGTTCAAATATAGTTTTTAGGTCTAATATTTTAATCAAATTTAAAGCAACTTAAATTCGGGTTTAAAACTCAGACCTACCCAAATAAAATTCTGCAAATCTTTGGCATTGGGAACATTTTTGAGAACTTTCAGATTGTCCGAATAAAATATTTGCGAATATCCGATATTGAATAAAAAATTGTTTCCGAATTTTTTGCCATACACCAAATCCAATTCGGTACCCAAATATTTGCCGTATTCGGGATGAAATTTTTGTTCTGCAGAGAAGTAATGAACCGCCAAAAGTAATTCACCCAAACGATTGAAATTGAAATTGTTCTTCAAATTTAAATCTATCAATCCCGGACCATTCAAGTGGTTGCTCGAATAAAAATAGTCCATGTATCCGTTGAAAGAATGGCTGGTGCCATATAACGGACTGAATGAATTGTTTTTATCAGCACTTTCATCATAACTCGTACCCGACAGCCATTCGCCACCCAGCGTTATGTCCCACATCGGAATTGGGGAATATTTCAGTCGCAAATCCAAATCGTAGGCATTTTTTTTCTGATTTGCCGTGTTTTTCCCAAACTGATAATAAGCATTCAATGAAATATTGAATACAGAACTGAATTTATGTTTCAATCCTAATCCTGCCGTGGTCAACGAGTTGTGGCTGCCATTTTCTTTTTGTACCACATTGTTCATCAAAATAGCAGAATAGGTGAAATTATTGTCTTGCGAACTCTCGAAGTGAAGCAATTGCACGCTTTTGGTTCTTTCTTCACCATCAAAAATGCCGTAAAATTCATAATCAATACTGTCTGTTCGCCGGGTGCTTTCGCTGTTGTAAAAACCAACCAAATCCAGTGCGGAACCGTTGTTGAATTGATAACCAAAACGCAATGCATCAAATGTTTTTCCTTTCATGCCCCAGCTGCTTTCCCAAATGATACGGCCGTTGTCAAAAGATATCGCTTGCCGACCGGCTTTCACATAAAAACGCTTCGAGAAATTGTATTTTGCCCAAGCTTCATAAAAGGAAACGCTTTCGCTCTGATTTCCACTCGAAGTACTTCCCCAAGTTCTTGCATCTTGTGCGGCCACCCGGATTTCTAATTTGTCCATAAATAAATTCAAACCAATTCTGGCGCGAGACTGCACATCTGCTTTCATTTTTTTTCCTTCGGGAATCAATGTGGAGTATCCGTTGTCTGCTTCCAATCGAGAAGTGAAATCCAAATCCATCGACAAACTGTCAATCTGAGCATGGAGTGGATAAAACAGCATCAGCGGAAGTATCCTAAGTAATAAATTTTTCATTTTGAGCATAATTGAGCAAAAGTAAAGCATATAGTTCGTAACACAATTGTAACAGAACTGTAATATGTCATTTTAGAAAAATATTGTGAAATTTTGGTGGTTAAAACCAGTCAATGGAAATAATTTCTTCAAAGTTTATTTCCTTGGATGCAAAAAAACCGGGATGGGATAAAATGAAAATCACTGAGTTATTTTTCAGAAAAACGACAATCTGAGTGTCAGTTTTACAAGGAAATTTCGTTTGAAATCATCATAGGCATAATTTCCTAAGCGATAATAGGCACCGACGCCCAAAACCTTCATAAACAACTGATTCATCTCTATTCCCGTTTCTTGGTATATCTTGTTGGGGACTCTGAATTCAAATTCTTTATGATCCGCTTTGTGTCTCATGTCACCATAGAGTACTCGATATATAAAATCCGGAAAAATTTCGGTTCCCAGAAGCTTAAATCCTGCAAATTTGTGTGAAACATTGAGCATAAGATAACGGTCTGAATAAAATTCACTTGGTCTCATGGTTTCAAAGTTATTCAGTCCGGAGAGCTCAAAATATTTGAATGTGTGGTCATTGAATCTGGAATTTCCCATTCCCTCAAACAGATTAAAAATCGGGGTGTCGCCGTACACGGCTCCTGCTCTCAGCTGGAAGTTGGTCTGTCCGAGAAAGCTGCGAAACAAATCGTGGTAAACAAAATTGAATTTGGTGGGTTGATAATCAGAATTAAAAACATTGAGGCCCTGACTTACCATCAGATAAAACACGGGCAAACCACTGCTGATGGTTACCTTTCCGTAGGGAGTTCTGACGATTTGCTCTTTGGGTGCCCAACGCAAAGCCAGCTCAGTGTCAAATGATAAGAATTTTTCATCGGGTCGCTTGTCTTGGTATCTGTAGCCAAATTCCGTGGTTTTTTCACTGTAAATCCCTGACAATCTGAGGGTCACATTTTGAAACAAATCCTGCTGATAGCCCAGTGAGGTTTTTTGATAACTGAAATATTTGTCATTGTGTATATTAACAAAATTATTGGACAGGTATTTCAGATAATTGTTTTCCAATTCAATTGGATTCCGGCCAGAGGCTTCTACATCATTGGTAAAATCGACGAAAATCTTTCCGGAATATGGCTTGTTCACAAAAATATCGAGGCCAAAACCGTATTTGAATTTCTCGTCTTTGAATCCGTAGGCGCCGTATCCATTGAGTGAAAAGTCAGAATTGAATTTGTAATTGGTGCCTCCGCCCAGGCCGAGTCTGAAACCTTCAAAACTGTTGAAATTAATGATTCGGGTAAGGTCCAAATCATAATTACCGATGGCATATTTGCCACCAGAACTAATGATTCTCAGCAATTTGATGTTTTTATCGATTTTGTATTTCTCGCCCAAAGAATCAATTTTCACATAAGTGTTTCGCTCCATTTCTGTTAGTTCATTGTCGCGATATTCTTCGAGAATACTGTCAGAATCAACCAAGGAACCCATGTCGATTTCATTTGCATAACCTTTGAAATCCTTGCGGTTGAATTCGACCGGTGAAATGATGTCACTGTGCGTAGAAGTCAGGTGCAGCCACACTTTTTCTTTTTTTCTAATGGTATCTAACTTTGTGCTTCCGTCATCCAGCACGCTGTCTTTCACTGAGGGATAACTGATTTCTCCACCGTCCATCCTGAGTCTTTGATTTTTGGGAAACCAATATTCCTTGAAATTTGTCCAGTCCATTTCCAGTTCCATCACATTGGTTTCCGACAGATTCTCGGCATAAAACCTTGCGATGGCCTTGGTTTCTTGGTCCACCCATAGATAGCCTTTGATTTTTTGTTTCAACTTGTTGCGGTTGACAGGAAAAAATGCGATGATGAACATTTCTTTGCCTTCAATTTTTTCCATGCCCGAAACCCGGTATCTGTATTCTCTCAAGCCTGAGTTCGAAACTGGGTTGACGAATTCCCTGAAAAAGAATTTGAATTTTTCTTGATTAAAATCATTGGAAATCGGTTGCATGGCAGCAAATTCATACATCGGTATTTTGGTGCCAGATATTCGTGTGGCTTTGACAGTGTTTTTGGTGCCCAAACGCTTAGAGAATTTATGATCCATGGCCCTTTCGCCCAGCATTAAGTGGCTCTGTTCCAGTAGTTTTCTTACATCGTTGTAACTGGAATCGCTTTTGTTTTTTGGAAAGAGTATGAACGGCATTGAGTCTGTGGATGCAGTGACTAGAAATTTTGAATAGCTCTTGTATTGATAGGTCTTTAGGTTTTCGATGCTGTTCTTTTTTCGGTTGTTGATGGCTTGTTTGATGATTGCTTCAGCCCTTGTGTCATTGCCCGATAGTTCAGTAGATTCGAGTTCGATGGTTAGCGGCTCAAGTTCCACGCTGATGTCTTTGCCATACAAATAAAGTTTTTTTGCTTCGTAACCATCATAATAGAGATTCACCAAATGAATGCCGTCTTCGGCCACAAAAACTCCTTTTGCATTGGTCTCGCCAAGCAATTGATTGTGCTCATCGGTGACCGTCACTCCCTGCAGCGGTTGGTCTTCCATAAAGCCATCTGTGACCGTGATTTTGGTTTGGGCATAAATCAGCTGAGAGAGTACAAGCAGAACAATGAGTATAGGTTTGTTCATAGAAGGTTCAAATATCGGTTCAAAAATACACAATCTTTCTCATTGTTGATGACCTCATATAAAAACTGCCATCCATAGGGGATTGAAGCTGCGATGTTTACTGTCCGTAGAATATTTTTTTAAATAAATTAAATCAACAAAAATCACAAAAAGAATGGGATTGTAAGGTTTTAATGATATTACAGTTTGAATTTTGGTATATGTTTTGAAACAGACACCCCATAATCTTTAAGAACTGTTTTTTATGAAATCCTTATTTTATTTTCTGCTCATCAGCACTTTTGGTTTGACTTCATTAAGCTGCAAGAGCGACGACGACAAAATTGATTACGATACAATTTCTGTGGTTTATGATATAAAAAATCACAATTTTGAACTTGTGGACGGCGTTTATCAAATAGCAAAAGTGTTCAATACACCCTTGTACAACTCTGATGTTGTGTTGATTTATAAACAAATCGGGAACACCAACGGAGCACCTATATGGCAACAAATTCCGATTACAATTCATCTTACCAATGGGCAAGAGGTGGATTACAATTTTGATTTTTCGAAGTTTGATTTTGTGATTTACGCCGGTGGTACTTTTGATTTGGGTGGCTCAGGATACATCATCAATCAGACATTCAGGGCGGTAGTGGTTCCTGCAGCATTCGGTAAATCTAACGATGTCGATTTCAGTGATTACGACAGTGTCATTAGTTATTTTTACATCGATGATTCCACGCCGATAGAGCTTTGAATCAAATAGATACGGATTGCATTTAAATTTTTGGTTTGATTGATTTTATTTAATTCTGAATCAGTTCCAGACTATAAAATTTGTTTGCAATTTCGCGGTCATTGGCCAATCTCGGTACTTTGTTTTGTCCGCCGAGTTTGCCTTCGGATTTCATGTATTGGTTGAATCCGTTGGTTTTGACCTGTCGAATAACCAATGGTTTCAGTATGTTTCCACTGATTAAATCGTCGTAATAACTGTTTAATTTCCTTAGATTATCATCTAAGGTTTTTGCAAATAAATTCATTTGTTCGGGAGCCTTGTCGAATTCTATCAGCCATTCGTGATAGGGCAGGCCTTGCTCGGGATTTACCTGTGGTGCGATGGTGAACTCTGAAATCTGGGCGGCTTGTGTCAATAATGTTTGTTGCAAGGCTTGTTCCACTTCGTGTGCAATCACATGCTCACCAAATGCGGAAGTGAAATGTTTGATTCGTCCGCTGACCACAATTTTGTATGGATTCAGGCTGGTGAATCTCACCGTATCTCCCAGATTGTACGCCCATAGACCTGCGGTTGTACTGATAATCATCACATAATCTATTTCGGTCTCAACTTCGTCAAGCGAGAGGCGGGTATGGTTTTGGTTGAAGAATTCATCGGCGGGAATAAATTCATAAAAAATTCCATTGTCGAGCAACAGCAGTAAATCGTCTGAATACAAATCGTTTTGATAAGCAAAAAAACCTTCGGAAGCGGGATAGGTTTGGAGTACATCCAGTTTTTTTCCAAGAAGTTTCGTCATTTTTTTGTGATATGGATTGTAATTCACTCCACCTGTGACCAGCAATTGTAGGTTCGGAAAGATTTCAGTAATCGTTTGTTTGCCTGACTTTTTCAGTAGCTTTTCAAAATACATCACCAACCAAGGTGGAATTCCGCTGATCAGTGTCATATCTTGGTCAATGGTTTCTTCAACGATTTTATCTACTTTGGTTTCCCAATCTTCAATGCAGTTGGTTTCCCAGCTGGGCAACCTGTTTTTTTGCAAATATTTGGGAACAAAATGCGCAACTATGCCCGAGAGTCGCCCGATTTTGATACCGTTCTTGACGGTCAGTTCGGGGTTTCCCTGAAGGAAAATCATTTTTCCTGACACAAATTCTGCATGTTGGTTTTGCCAAATATAATCGAGCAGTGTATTTCTTGCCGAACGAATGTGGGTAGGGATGGATTCCTTTGTAATTGGAATGTATTTGGTGCCTGAGGTGGTTCCCGAAGTTTTGGCCAAATAAATCGGTTTTCCTTTCCAAAGAATATCGTGTTCACCGGCAATCACTCTGTCAATGTAGGGTTTCAAAGCTTCGTAATCACGAACCGGAACATTTTTTTTGAAATCTTCGTAATTTTGGATGTTTTTAAAACGATGGTCTTTACCAAACAATGTTGATTTACCACTGTTTATCAGGTGTTCAAAAACTTTCTGTTGGGTTTCAATCGGTTTTTGAATCCATTTTCGTTCTTGGTTGAAATTGATTTTTGAAAATATTTTTGCGACTGCTGATTTGAAATCCATTTTTTGTACACTGATTAATATGGTTCAAAATTAAGATATATTGTTGTACAATTGAACTGCACATCCAAAGCGCTTGGTTTTATATGACAAAATATGAATTCATTAATTAAAATCATAAAAATCACACTTAACAATTCTTGGACTAATATCAAAAAACAATGTACTGTTGTGGGTCCACCGGACTCCCGTCCATCCATAGTTCAAAATGAAGATGTGGACCGGTCGTGAGTTCACCTGTATTGCCCACAGCTGCAATGACTTCTCCTTTTTTTACCACATCTCCCCATTTTTTGTAAACGGTCAGTGCATGTTTGTACACCGATATCATTCCCATCTGGTGTTGAACGATGACAACATAACCCGTATCGGGTGTCCAGTCGGCAAACAGAACTGTTCCTGCGGCTACCGACTTAATGGCTTCTCCTTGTTGAGCGGCTATGTCCACTGCCAGATGATTCTCCTCGGGATTGTACCCAGAAGTTACAAAACCTTTGAGTGGAGTGAACAACAAGCTGCCGGCTTCCTGAACACTATTGTCAGATTGCACATTGAACATCTCTTCTTTTTCGACTTCTTTTCTAAGTTCCAAATCGTCTTCGGTCGGATTGAGATTGACCTTACTCAAATCCACAGATGAAGTGAATTTTCCTCCTGCGGTATCTATTTCCGGGATCGGAGCTTCACCTGACAATATCGCCTGTAAGTTACGGATATATATATCGTTTGAATTGAGTTTTTCCTCAAGCAATTCCACCTGATTGGTCAAATCGAGGATTTCCTGTTTGTCCAATACTTCTGCTTGCTTGGATGAAGGAAGTACATAATCATGCACTGGAGTATAGAGCAATACCAGCACAGTGGCCATAATGATGAAAAAGGAAGTCAGTGCGACGATGACCAATACATTGATTCGGTTCAAGCGCAATGAAAATTGTTCTTGCTGTGAACCCTCATTCAGTATTATCAAAGTGTATTTCTGAAAGAGTTTTCGAAATATGTTTTTCTTCTTCGACATAGAAATATTATGCAAATATCAGAATAGTTTTATTTCAATATACAAGTTTTTTTTAATTCATTCGTTTTTATTGTAGTTTTGCGACACTGTATATCTATGAAAAAGAAAATATTATTTTTGATTAGCATAGCCGTAATAACGGCCTGCTCTACCAAAAGAGATAATTTTAAAAACAGGACATACCACAATGCTACTGCCTGGTTCAATACTTTGTTCAATGCCGAACAGGAAATGGACAAAAAAATTGAAGAGCTCGAATTCAATTATCAAGACAATTATTCTGAAATTCTTCCGGTGGACCCCAGACCCGAAGTCAAAGAAGACGACCTGACCGAGGATTTTATTGAGGGAATGGTACCAAGTATGAGACCCGGCAAAGGGGGGGCAGGCGGAAGTGGACAAACCGCCAGCGGATTTGATTTGGTGGAACAAAAAGCACTCAAAGCCATTGACAGACATTCCATGCTGATCAACGGAAAAGAAAGAAACAAAGGTATGACCCACGCATACCTGGTACTCGGAAAAGCCAGATACAACAAAGGAAGAGGATTTGAAGCATTAGAAGCATTGAATTATGTGCAAAACAGACTTCCTTACCACAAAAAATACACCCACGAAGCCAGATTATTCACAGCACTTGCCAATTTGCAAATCGGAAACGAATACGAAGGTGAGAAAATTCTGGCCACAATGTACAAAGACGGTGGTTACAAAAAGAAAATCACCGAAAATATTTCAAAATATTATGCCGAATATCTGATTAAAAAGAAAGAATACCAAGAAGCGATTTCTGTGTTAGATGAAGCCATTGATCATTCCAAAAACAAGAAACGGAGGGCGCGTTATTATTTTATTGAAGCACAATTGTATTCATTACTCGGCGAACAAAACAGCGCAGGCGAAGCCTACACAAAAGTTTACAAAATGAAACCCGGATTCGAGATGGAAGTGAAATCACAACTGGGTATCGCAGCCAATTTTGATCCACAAAGAAACAATTATAATTCATACAAGGAACACCTACTGGATGTTTCCAAAAAGGGAAATTATCTTTCCCGCAAAAACGAATTTTATTACGCCATTGGAGACATTGCCATCAAGGCCGAAAAGTTTGATGAAGCCAGAAAATACCTGAAAGAAAGTTTCAAAGGACCCGAATCCGACCCTTATATCCGTGGCATGGCATACGAGCGCTACGCAGACCTCGAATTTAATGACGGAAGTTATGTACATGCAGCTGCGTATTACGACAGTGCGCTTGCCATTGCACCCTATCAGAAAGACATAGACAGAATCTCTGAAAGAAGTACTGCACTCAACACTTTGATGCAAAAGTATTATCTGGTCAAAAAAAATGACAGTATTCTGAAAATCGCACATATGAGTCCCGAAGAAAAATCTAAGTTCTTTGGAGATTACATCGAAAAGCTCAAACAAGAAGACGCCAAACGGCTCAAGGAAATGGAAGAAGAATCCACCATCTTTATGACTCAATCTAAGGGTAGCGGTGGATTTGGCTCTTCGTTTGAAGGTGGGAGCGGGACATTTTATTTTTATAATACCAACCTAAAATCACAAGGACAAAACGATTTCAAACAAATATGGGGGAATGTCAGACTGGCTGATAACTGGAGAGTATCTGCAGCCGGTAGTATGTCATTGGAAGAAAAGGAAGCAGAATTGTTGGGACAAACAGAATTGCAGAGCCCGAGAAGATATGAACTCGATTTTTATCTCGAACAAATTCCTACTTCACAGTCGGAGTTAAATAAACTCAAAATCCAGAGAGACACCGCCGAACTTTCGCTCGGAATCGGTTATTATGATTTGTTTAAGAATGCAAGGACAGCAACTGAAACACTTGAACATCTGATTTCCACACCTCCCAAAGAAGAAAGCACGCTGGCTCAGGCATATTACCAAACATACAGAATCAACAACAAGGCAGGCAACACAGCCAAGACCGAGGAATATAAAAACATTATACTGACCCAGTACCCCAATTCAATTTATGCACAGTACATTCTGAATCCTGAAGTTGATTATATCACACCTACAACCCAGGAGGCCCTGACATTTTATGAAGAAACTTATTTTCTATACAAAGAAAAGGAATACGAACAGGTCAAGAGCAGAACCTTGACTGCGATTGAAAAATATCCTACCGAAATCATTATTGCTAAATTCGCTTTGCTCAACGCCTTGGCAGTTGGACAAACAGAAGGAAGGCAAGATTTCATCGATGCACTTGAGCTCATCACGGTGGCTTATCAAAACACTGAGGAAGCCGAAAAAGCGCAGGAAATTTTGGATTTATTGAATGGTGTCAAGAAAGAGAGAGCCGCAGAATCAGAATCTGAAAAAAAAGCTCAGCAGGATTTAAAAAATCAGACCGAGCAAGAAAATAGAAAGACTGCTCCAAACACCCGCACACCGAGCCAAAGACAACAATCCGGTAGCAGGGATACCAATACCAGATCTCGAGAACAGGACCAAGGTCTAAAAAGAACGGGCCCAGGCAGACCAGCAGGTTGATGGGTCGAATTAAGGATTTCCCTGAATATCAACCTGAAGTTTGAGCAATGCATTGTTGGAAGGCGAATCTTCTGCAATGGATTTGCTGATGATTTGTTGCTGAAGCTGAGCTGCGGTTGCCTCATCGCTGAGTTCAACGCTACATTCTCTAATGAAATTCTGGGTGGCATTCTTGGCCGAATAAATCAATTTCCAAGTATCGGGATTGATATAAATCTGTTGACTGAGATTGTGTTCCCATTCGTTCTGAATGGTGCGAATCAAAATCACTTCGTAATTTTTTGCAGTGGATTCTGCTGAAATTCTCCTCACCAAAGCAGTGGGTTTGATTCTCTCCAAAAACAAAGCGAGTCTCTCATAAGCAGCCAACCTCTGAGGTGCAATCTGAGAGCTGTTGATTTTTCTGACTTCAATTTCTCGTCTTAGTGTCTCATTCTTGAGGAATTTATCAATCAAAAAATAAGCAACCACCGCTATCAAAATTCCGGGCAGAAGATTTATGAGCATAGTCCAAATCAAATCCATATTCATGTCTGACAATTTTACCGAACAAAAATACATAAAATAGTTTCATTCGGCTTTCATAAAATTGCAGCAAAATTTTGAACATTCAAAACCGTTTTCTGCCTTTTTGCATTCACGATATTCATTTCTATAAGAAGAATCACAAATCCAGAAAATCTGTACTGCCGATTTCAGCTTTCATTAATAAATACCTATTTTTGTCAAAAAATATTTCTATGCTAAACAATATGAGCCCCAAAGATGCAGTCATCGAAAAAATTATGGAAAAAGGCGGCTGGGTCAACACACACGCCCATCTGGACAGAGCTTATTCACTGACAAAAGAAACCTTCTCGTTTACCAATTCTTACCTGAAAGAGAAATGGCATTTGGTAGATGATATGAAAAGGAATTCGTCGGTGGATGACATTTATGCCAGAATGGAAAGGGCCATCAACCATTTTTTGGAACAGGGTGCGCAGGCAGTCGGTACCTTTATAGATGTGGACGAGGTGATTGAAGACCGTTCCATGAAAGCTGCACAGCGACTGAAAGACAACTACGGAAAGGACATTGAAATTCGTTTTGCCAATCAAGTTCTGAAGGGAGTAATCGACCCGAAAGCCCGTTATTGGTTTGATTATTCAGCAGATTTTGTGGACATTATCGGTGGATTGCCCGCAAAAGATTTCGGCAGAGAAGACGAACATCTGGACATTTTGCTCGGTACAGCAAAAGAAAAAGGAAAACTGGTGCATGTGCATGTAGATCAGTTCAATACAGACGAGGAAACCGAGACCGAACAATTGGCCAGAAAAACCATAGAACATGGAATGCAGGGCAAGGTTTCTGCAGTACACTCGATTTCAGTGGCTGCACACCCCAAAAAATACAGAATGGAACTCTACGAACTGATAAAAGAAGCAGATATGCATGTCATTTCCTGCCCAACAGCGTGGATTGACCACAACCGAACCGAGAGACTGGCACCAAGCCATAACTCAATGACTCCTGTGGATGAAATGGTTCCTGCCGGAATTACCGTTGCCTTTGGGACAGACAATATCAATGACATCTACAAACCTTTTTCAGACGGTGATTTATGGACAGAACTCAGAGTGATGCTCGAAGCCTGCCATTATTACGATGTAGAACAGCTCGCAAACATTGCTACAATCAATGGTCTGAAAGTATTGGGTATAGAAAAATAATCGTATATTTACATCACAAATTCAAATGAGAGACAGCTGATTTTCTGTCTCTTTTTTGATTTGAATAATATTGATTTATGAAACTGAATGTTAGAAATGAAACTTCGAAACTGGAAGCAGTCGTGTTGGGAATACCTGATTCCATGGGCCCTGCTCCAAAGCTCGAAGAAACCTACGACGCCAAATCATACGAAACCGTTAAGAACAATGATTATCCTACCGAAGAACAAATCGCATACGAAATGGGCTGTTTTGAGAAGGTATTGAAAAAACACGGTGTTCAAGTATTTAGACCTTGGGTGTTGGAAGACTGCAATCAAGTTTTTGCAAGAGATGTGGGAATGGTCATAGACGACAAATTCATCATTGCCAATATTATTCCCGACAGGGCAGACGAACAGGAGGCATACGAGCGTATCATAAACTCATTGGACAAGGACAAGGTGATTCATGTTCCAAAAAATGTGCATGTGGAGGGAGGAGATGTGATTTTGTGGAATGAATTTATGTTTGTTGGCTGCTACAAACAACCCGATTTTCATGAATACAAAACTGCCCGAACCAATTTTGAAGCTGTTCAGTTTTTCAAAACGCTGTTTCCCAACAAATGGGTCATCGATATGGAATTAAAGAAAAACGATTACGACCCCAGAAAAGGAATCCTGCATTTGGATTGTACATTTCAACCGATTGGTCACGACAAAGCCATCATATACAAAGACGGTTTTGAAAACCCGATGCATTACGATGTGCTGATTTCACTCTTCGGTCGCGACAATGTATTTGAAGTCAGTCGAGAAGAAATGTACTGGATGAACCCGAATGTTTTCTCGATTTCACCCGAAGTGGTGGTTTCAGAAGAGAATTTCACACGGCTGAACGATCACATGCGTAACGAGTGGGGAATGACCGTGGAAGCCATTCCGTACAGGAGCGTTTCCAAAATGGGCGGCTTGCTTCGTTGCTCAACAATGCCATTGATTCGAGAATGATAATCAACAAAGCAATGAAAACAAATCAAATTAATTTTAACGACAACAGACTCGAATTGTCGGTCAAAAGACCGTCACATTTCATCACCATTTTTATGCTTACCGCTGCTTCTTTTTGTCTGTTGGTTCCATTGATTTTCTTTATTTATTTGTTGATGCAGTCCGTGGAGGGATTTCCCATCCGACTGCTGACCATCGTTTTTCTGCTCATACCTTTTGTGTTTGGAATTTACCTTTTGAGACTCTTTTTGTGGAATTTTTATGGCAAGGAAGTTTATGTTTTTGAGAAAAATAAATTTATTTATCTCACCGATTATAAGTATTTTAAAGACGCCAAAAAAGAAGTGAAATTCAAAAGCAACGGTTTCAGAAGTGAATCATCGGGTTATGAGAAAGAAAAAAAAGCCGTATTGACAATAGAAACCAACGGCCAAAAACACAAGTCGGCAGTGGAATTGCCTGAAAATGAACTGAACAAACTGATCGAATTGCTGAACCAAAAATTGAATCCAAATGAATAATCAAAAACACACAATGAAACAATACACAAATACAATTCTGATGATTGAACCGGTGAGTTTCGGTTTCAATGAACAAACCGCTGTCAACAATTATTTTCAAAACAGATTGGACAAGGACTCAAACAGCATTCAGCAAAATGCACTGAACGAATTTAGGAGAATGGTGACCGAGCTTCGCGAAAATGGTGTGAATGTTCTTGTATTGCAGGATACACCGAATCCACACACGCCGGATTCAATCTTTCCCAACAATTGGATTTCTTTTCACGAAGACAAAACCGTGGCCGTCTATCCGATGTTTGCCCAAAACCGAAGAGAAGAAAGGAGAGAAGAGGATGTGTTTCAAATGTTGGAAGAGAAAGGTTTTTTGGTGGATGAAATCATCGATTACACTTCAGCAGAAGAAGAGGACATTTTTCTGGAAGGCACGGGCAGCATCATCTTGGATCGTGTCAACAAAATTGCTTATGCAGCGATTTCTCCCAGAACAGATGAAGAATTATTTATAGAGTTTTGCGAGGATTTTGAATACACTCCAGTGACTTTCACGGCCTATCAGACGGTGGGAGGAGAACGGAAACCAATTTATCACACCAATGTAATGATGTGCGTAGCAGATGATTATGCGGTGATTTGCCTGAATACTCTCGATGACAAACAAGAGTTGAAGACGGTTACCGAAGCACTGGTAAATTCTGGAAAGGAAATCATCGATATTACTGAAGAACAAATGAACAAATTTGCAGGAAATATGTTGCAGATAGGCGGGATGGGCGAATCTAAATTTTTGGTTATGTCCAAAACTGCTTATGATTCCCTAAGTTCTGAACAAATCAAAGCCATTGAAAAATACAACCCGATTATCGCACCGGACATTCATACAATTGAAACATTGGGTGGCGGAAGTGTGAGGTGTATGATAGCAGAGGTATTTTTGCCTAAGGATAAATAATTTAGCAAAAGAATCATGCATTGATTTCTTTCCAGAGCATATCTTTCAGCTCAATCAATCCTTGTTGAGAGACGGAAGAAATAAAAACATGCGGGATTCCTTTGGGTAGGATTTCAGAAATTTCTGTCTTTAATTCTTCATCCAACATATCGCTTTTTGAAATGGCAAGCACCCTTCCTTTGTCCAGAAGTTCAGGATTGTATTTTTTCAGCTCGTTGAGCAAAATCTCGTATTCTTTGGCATGGTCAACTGAATCTGCCGGAATCAGAAACAACAATACAGAGTTTCTTTCGATGTGTCTCAGAAATCTATGTCCCAATCCTTTGCCTTCGGAGGCACCTTCAATGATTCCCGGAATATCGGCCATCACAAAGGACTGAAAATCCCTATGGTTGACAATGCCCAAATTGGGTGTAAGCGTAGTAAATGCGTAATCAGCAATTTTGGGTTTTGCAGCCGAAAGCACAGAAAGCAAGGTGGATTTTCCGGCATTAGGAAAACCAACCAAACCAACATCAGCCAGAATTTTCAGTTCCAGAACAATGGGCATTTCTGTGCCGGGAAGACCAGGCTGTGCGTATCTTGGTGTCTGATTGGTGGGTGAACGAAAATGCCAATTGCCCAGACCTCCTTTTCCGCCTTCCAATAAAACTATTTCTTGTCCGTCTTCAATGATTTCGCCCATCAAGTTCCCCTCCTCGTCTTTTGCAATCGTTCCTATGGGCACTTCAATCACCACATCTTTTCCGTCTGCACCCGTAGAACGGGAAGCCCCACCGTTGCCTCCGTTTTCGGCTTTCAAATGCCGTGTGTACCGAAGTGGAAGCAGCGTCCATTGTTGTGCATTTCCCTTCATGACAATGTGTCCGCCGCGACCGCCGTCGCCACCATCTGGGCCTCCTTTTGGAATATATTTCTCCCGATGAAGGTGCGCTGAACCTGCACCGCCATGGCCACTTTTACAAAAAATTTTGATATAATCGACAAAGTTGGACACCCCATTGTTATTTAGGTTGCGAAGTTAAAAATAAAAATCCGTTTGCTGACATCCAACGAACTCAAAACCCTGAATCAGTCGGTGATTTTAATCTAAGGCAATGGGATGGTTTGGCTTATTATGCTTAATTTTGAACTCCAAAAAAAATAATTATGAAGTCATTTATTCCATACGATTCCGATTCTGATTTTTCAATTTACAACATCCCCTTTGGTGTGGCCATTTTTGAGGACGACACCATCGGCTGTGTCAGCAGAGTGGGAGAAACCATCATTGATTTGGCTGTTTTGTACGAAAACGGTTATTTTGACAAATTTGAATTGAAAGAGAATATTTTCAATGCTTTTACTTTGAATGAATTTATTGCGCTTGGAAAACAACACACAGTACCCATCCGTGAGCACATTCAGCAATTGCTTCTGGAAGGCTCTGAACTTGAGAAAGACAAAGAGACACAATCAGAGGCTTTTCATCCGTATGAAAAAGTAGATATGCAGTTGCCGGTGCATGTGCCCAATTATACAGACTTTTATTCGAGCATTGAACATGCGACCAATGTTGGCAAGATGTTCAGAGATCCCAACAATGCGCTTTTGCCCAACTGGAGACACATACCAGTGGGCTATCACGGCCGGGCTTCTTCCATAGTGATTTCAGGCACACCGATTCATCGTCCCATCGGGCAGCAAAAACCCAAAGATTCCGATGCCCCGGTTTTCGGACCGAGCCAGCGAATGGATTTTGAATTGGAAGTTGCTTTTATCACCAATTCCTATACCACATTGGGCGAAAGAATCCCGGTGGATGAAGCCGAAGACCATATTTTTGGTCTGGTTTTGTTTAATGACTGGAGTGCCCGTGACATTCAGAGTTGGGAATATGTGCCTTTGGGGCCGTTTCTCGGTAAGAATTTTGGTTCTTCCATTTCTCCCTGGGTGGTTACGCTGGAAGCCTTGGAGCGTTTCAGAACCCAAGGTCCCAAACAAGAACCGGAGGTGTTTCCTTATCTGAAATATAGCGGAAATAAAAATTTCGATATTCATTTACAGGCATTTATACAACCCGAAAATGACAATGAAAATCTGATTTGTACTTCCAATTTCAAATTTATGTATTGGAACATGGCACAACAACTGGCGCATCATACAGTGAACGGTTGCAATATAGAAGTGGGCGATATGTACGCAAGTGGAACCATCAGCGGAAAGTCCGAAGATTCTTTTGGTTCTATGCTCGAACTGACTTGGAGTGGGACAAAACCTCTAAAATTGAAAAGTGGTAAAACAAGAAAATTCATCGAAGACAATGACACCGTCATCATGCGCGGCTGGGCAGAAAAGGACGGCATCAGAGTCGGATTCGGAGAAGTTTCCGGCAAAATCCTTCCTTCAAAAGAATAAATCGCTGCCATTTATTTGTTTTTTTTATGCTGAATAATGTGCTGTTAAATTTTTCTTAGAATTTATCCTCATTGTTTTTGGAATGTAATTATTGAGTAATTTTAAATCAAATTAAAATATATGAATCTCATAGAAGAATTACAGAAAGATTTAAAGGAGGAATACGAAACCACCAAAAAATTTCTCGAACATTATCCCGAAGACAAAAACGATTGGAAACCTCATCCGAAGAGCATGAGTTTCAAAGTTTTGACAACGCATGTGGTGGAAATTTTTGGCTGGCCTGATTTTATGATGAAAACCGATTATTTGGATTTTGCTGAAACGCCTTATTCTCAACCGGAGATCAAGACGCGAAAGGAATTACAGGAGAAGTTGGATGAGGATTATGCCAAAGGAGCAGCCACCTTAATGAATCTGAAGCCCGAAGATTTTGACGGTCGTTGGCAGTTGAGAAATGGCGACTTTGTGATTGCGGATTGGAGCAAATACGAAGCACTGATGCAGGCTTTCAAGCAAATCACGCATCACCGGGCGCAGTTGGGCATTTATTATCGCTTGAACGATATTTTTGTTCCGGGCAGTTATGGGCCTTCGGCCGACGAAATGGGAGGCTAATCGGGTTTTATCATAAGTGTACTTGCTCCGACTGTAAGAGGTTTATTTAGTTTGTTTTATGCAATTTTAAGTTGCGTAATGTGTGATTTTACAGCTCTTTCATCCCCTCAAAAGTTCAATTTTAAGCCTCCCGAATTTTAGGATTTTGAACTACAACTAAAAAAATCAAGCTCTTTTAAATGGCCTTAAAAGAGGTCGATTTTCTATGATTCCGGAAAATTAGTTTGTGAAAATGGGGGTTGTGCACTAGTTATCCTTGTATGCGGCAGTTATTATAGTTTCTCCGCAGAAATCACCCATAGTCGTTTTTCCATTTTATATTTCTTTAGTATAGCCTCATTAGGTATTGTCCATCCAAAATCTGCTTGGTTTTCGTCAGCAATAGTCACTTTGTAGATTTGCCCAACTTTGAAGAAGTCATCTTTATAAAACTCAGGGCAAGTAAAAATTACAGCGATTGTATCTGTCTTGTAGTCCAAGTCGCTGAACTTAATTATTTCAAATTCCATCACTGTTCCCCAAGCGATAGTTCCACAGTGTGGTGTCATTGAAATTTGATTAATTATTTTACCTGTTAATTTAAACTTGCTTCCACGAATGGTTTTTGTCTGTGAAAAAATGGTCACAAAGAATAAAATTAGAATTGTTGTTATAATGCTTTTTATCATAATTGCTGGTAACGGCTGTTTGCGAAAAATCCTCACAAACCTTTCAAATATAAGCAATCATTTTGTTTTCATTTGGAAATCAGTTGGAAAAAAAGGGCTTGCGCATTAGTTATCCTTGTTGGCAGGAGTATTTATTTTTATTTTTCTAAATCTGAAATTTTAAAAACAATAGGTAATTTAAATTTCATTTCTTCGCCATTGGCCTTTGGGAAATACTCTTTTTCATAATTTTTTATTGATTTTTTAAATGATTCTTCGGCAGTTTTCTTAAACTCATGAATTAATTTTCTACTACAAGTTTTGCACTTAACTTGACTTACATCTATAAAAGTAGCCTTACCTACCTCATCAATCTGGAACTCTAAATAAAAAATCCCATAGCTATCATCATATTTATCTTCTAAATTTTGTGAAAAACACAATGAAAAGAGCAATATAAATAATACAAAAAGTTTAAATTTCATAAGTAAAAATATTTCTGCCTACATTTTGGGTCTTCATCAACATGAGAATTTTATTCTATAAACTTGAAACTCAACAACAAACAACCCAAAGCGAATTCATTGGAGATAAATATAATGAAAAAACCAATATCATCCGTTTTTGACGATGCACATTGACATCAATGGGCGGAGTCGAAGTGACTGGTTTTTATTTATTAAATAACTTTTGAACCAAGCTGTATCATGGTGATCGATTTGTTGTTTGTTAATGGAATGATTTTCATCGACCTTGGAACACAAGATTTCCTGTGAACCGCAATCTCTTTGACTTATGACAACAAAGCCATTTCTATTCAATTGAGCTGCACATACACCTATTCCAACTTGGTGATTTTTTATTCTCAGCAAATCGGTTTTCATCGTAGATAACTTGACTGCCGCAAGCAACACAGGTGTTCATCAATACAGCAATTTGTGGTTTGCGCTTGATGCAAGTGCGGATTGTTATTCAGATGAACTTTTGTGGGCGGAAATATATTTCCTTAATGAACATCAATTCCGTCAAAATATATTTCTGTAATTGCTGTGTCCTCATATTTATCACCTTTGTAAACTTCCAGGATTTCAAATTTAATCGTCCACCAAGGCTTCTTCTCAAATGTTCCCCAATCTTGTCTGTCGCGATGCCCCAAAGGTTCAAATTTAAAATGTTGTTCTTGTCTGCTGTCTTCAAGATTAAGAATTGCGAAGGCTTGGTTGTCCACATACATTTTGAGTTTTTTCACTCGCGAATTGTTTCTCCATGCTTGTGGTGATTTTACATAACCATTCACTACAATAATTTCGGTAATTCTCGGGTTATGGGGTGGAAAATGATAAGTTATACTTTCCCCGATGCCGTCACCGGGCACTCCTTCAATCCACGCTGTTTTATAACTCAAATCGTGAATGTTTTTGGGAGAATAATCAATGTCATTCATTGGTTTTAAACTCGATGTTGCAGAAATCGTGTCGAGTCCACCGCCGCAATACCAACTACAACCTTGTTCTAAAACATCCCAATAATTCTCGTAAGTCGCATCGCAATTGTCCAAAATTTCTTTGTCCTCCGCTGAAAGTTTTTCGCGGCCGATTTGCATTGCTCTTCTCCAAATAAACTCACATTTTGCTTGTTTTTTTAAAAATTCAATTTCGCCCTCTAAACTTCTATCAACCAAATAACCCAAGGTGGGCGTCATTTCCTTGATTTTCTGTCCGAAAACTGTCAGTGAAAAAATTGTCAATATGAATGTTGTTGTCAAACGCATTGTGTCATTCTATAATTGTCACCAATGGCCGTCTGCGAAAAATCCTCACAAACCTTTCAAATATAAGCAATCATTTTGTAGTTCAATAAGGGATTTCTTTGTTTCTTTTCCATGTCTAAAATATTGTTTTTGATTGCCATCAATTCCAATTTGGTTTTGAATCTTATTCTAAACATCTAATTTTGATTCAATCCCGTTGCATCCGTTCCGTCTTCTTTCTACCGTTTTTTCAACGATTTCAAGTGATTGTTGTCATATTTTCTGTGGTTGCATATTTTATAATATTACTAATCAAAGCCTTAATGTTTTCACTCAAAACTCTTTTATTTAGACTTATTAAAAATAATTTTATATTTGCATCAAATCATAGGAAATGATTGATTGCTTGAAGCTTACGCAAAACGGAGTCGAAACTACGCAAAACGGAGTCAGGATATAGAAAAATATATTATGCGAGACGATAATGATTGTAAAAACTCAAGTCAGGACCAAGGTCAATTGACAATTCCATCGCATGAAAAGCAGCAGTATGCAGAAAGAGAACTGGATTTCAAAGACGCCAAAAGCAACGGCTGTGTCAGGGAAATAAAATTCAAAGATGTGCATATCATGCGCATCAGTCTTCAAATCCACCAGACCACAAGCATCCCCTTCATGACAAAATCACCCAAGGTCATTTTGTTTTTCAGTATGCAGGGAGACTCATTGCTCAACACCGATTACATCAGCAACTTGAGCCTCAAAGCCAGTTCGCACAACATTATATACACAGAGCCATCTCTTGGAAACATACAGTGTACCCCGGGCAAATACGAAGTTTTCTACATCAGCATGTCGCTCGAGATGTTCAAAAGTTATTTTCCGAGAGACGAAGATGTTTTTGAAAAATTCAAAAGACAGATGGAACAAAGCGATTTTTCTTTGCTCAGAAACGAACATGGTGTACTCAATCACAAAATTATAAAGGTAATCGAAGATATCTGCCACCCCGACAGCCTGCAATCCATCAAACCAATATACATCATCGCCAAGGTAATAGAATTGCTCTCAATTCAACTCAATGAACTCTGTACGATTTGTCAGCCGCTCCCCTTGGTCAGACCAGAAGATGTAGAAAAAATGTACGAGGTGAAGAATTTCATCCTCAAGCACCTGAACGAAAATCACAGCCTCTCCGAACTGGCGCAAATCGTTGGTACCAATGAATATACACTGAAAAAAGAATTCAAGCAACTCTTCGGAACCACCGTTTTTGGCTTTTGGGGCGATGCCAAAATGGACAACGCGCGCAAAATTTTGGCTGAAACCAATGCGGATATCAAAGAAATCTCTGAAATCATCGGGTACAAAAATCCGCAGCATTTCAGTACCGCCTTCAAAAGAAAATTCGGACTCACACCCTCTCAATTCAGAAAAAACCGTGAATAGAATGGAAGTTAGTGAATCTAAAATAACATACAATGAAATTTAAAACATATATATTTTTAACATATTTACTGATACCCGTTTTGATGCTGAATGCACAGACTTTTGATTTCGTAGTTAAGGGAAAAATCAGCGACGAATCTACAAACGGAATTCCAGGAGTGAAGGTACAACTCCTCAATGATGAAACTATTTCGGTGCTGACCGATGAAAAAGGTGTTTTTGAAATAAGTGTCCCCAACAAAAATGCGGAGCTGAATATTTCAAAAGAAGATTTTTTTGATCGTCAGATTCAAGTGCTTTTTTCGGGCAACGAAAATCGGGTAACTTATGTTGACATAACTCTATACAGTGCCACTGTTGAACTGGAGGGAATCAGCATCAGTGACAATCCAAGCTTGATAACAAATTCCAAAAACAGACTTCGCCGTGAACTCGATTTGATTCCGGGCGGTGTTGCCCTCGTTGATTTGGCAGATTTGAAAATGAAAGCTTCCAAAACACTCAAAGACGCTATCGGCCAACAACCGGGAATCATCCTACAGGAATTCTTTGGCGGAAACGACCAGCCCAGACTGAATATCAGAGGCTCAGGCATACAGAGCAATCCCCAATCCAGAGGCATGACGCTATTGCAGGATGGCATTCCGGTGAACCATACCGATGGTTCGTACATCATCGGCATCATTGAAACTCAGGCAGCACATCTGGTGGAAATCTACAAAGGTGCTAACGCTCTGAAATACGGAAGTTCTACGCTCGGTGGTGCCATTAATTTCATCACCAAAAACGGTTACAACGCATCTCCATTGGTAGTTAAAGTCGAAGCAGGAAGTTTTGAATCCTTCAACGCCACAGCCTCTTCGGGATTCTTGAAGGGGAAAAATGACGGCTTTTTTTCGGTTTCCTATAACCGCAGCGATGGATTCAGAGAACACAATAGCTCTGATCGCTACAATGCATTGATGAACATCGGACGAAGATTTAACGACAACTTCGAATCCAGATTGCTGGTCAATTATACCCACCTTGCATTTGATGTACCCGGTCCATTGACAAAAGCACAGTATGAAGAAGATCCCAAACAGATCAATGGCCAAATGAGCCCAAAAAATATCGGGCCCAATGTGCAGGTGGACAAACCCGGTAGAGAGGTGGACGCACTGAGAATTGCCAACAAAACTGTGTATAAAATCAATCCAAAAAACAGCATCCAAAGCATGCTCCATTATCAATACACAGATGATGAATTTACTTTCCCTATCGCCGAAGGTGTCAGAAGCCTTTTGTGCAACGACGCCGGACTAAATCTTGCATTCGAAAATCAAACCGCAAAAAACAGACTCGTTATTGGGATGAATTTTCAATTCGGCACCACCCATGCAAGTCATTATATAAATAAAAGTGGAGTGAAGTCTGATTTGTTTTCTAGAAATCGGTTGAACGCCAACAAACAAATGTTGTACATCAATGACATTTATTCAATTACACCCCAACTTAAATTCAATGTCGCCGTTCAAGTGAGCTGGGATTCCAGAAAAATCAATGCTGCTGACGAAGACCCCGTTGACCGGCCGGTATTCAATCAAATGAACCAACAAACAACAACTTTGCCGGCGACACCGATTCGAAACAAGAGATTGAATTATACAGGTTTCATCCCCAAAATCGGTTGGGTGTATTCGCCCTTCGAAAATATCAGGTTTTTTGCCAACACAAGCAGAAGTTATGAACCACCTACTTTTCTGGAAATCATCAATATCAACGGCGGAAGCCCCAATTCAAGTCCAACCAATATTGAGGCTGCTGACTTGAAAGAACAAACCGCAATGACCTTTGAAATAGGCAGCTCGGGCAAACTCAAAAACAACCGCCTCAGCTGGGACATTGCACTCTACAGTTCTTTGCTAAAGAATGAATTACTGGCACTGACCGACATCAACGGAATCACCGGAAAGACCATCAACTCGGATTCAAAAACCATCCACAGAGGACTGGAATTGGGTGTGGAAAGTCATTTGCTGAATAACATCATCAAAACCAATGATTTTATCAAATTAGGAATTTCTTACACCTACAGTGACTTTTATTTCAAAGAAGGCAATTACAAAGACAACCGCATCGCAGGAATTCCTAAACATTATATCAATGCATTGATTCAATACGAACATCCGATGGGCTTGTTGTTGAATTTCAATATTGAATCGCTGCCCGAAAAAACGCCCATTGACCACCACAATGAACTGTATCAGGATCCATACACCTTGCTCAATGCCAGAATTGGTTTTCATAACAATCGGTGGGGAATTTATGTGGAAGCCCGTAACCTGAGCGACAAAATTTATGCTTCGAGTTATTTAGTGAGAGATGCTACCAACATACCGCCACCCATGCAGCAGCAGGGAGCAACCAAAGAGAATGCAACCAATTACATTCCGGGAATTGGAAGGAATTTTATGGTAGGAATTAATTATACACTTTAAAAAATTTTTAAATGAAATCAAACCAAATATTAATCATCTTACTGATTTTCTCTATCGGCCTGAACCTGTTTTTATGGTTGAAACCAGAAACCCCAAAGGAGGCTTTCAGACTCGAAGGAGACCAAAGAACAGAAATTCAGCTCAAACCCGAACACAAGGAATTTATACTTAGGGAAATGCGGCAGTTTGTCGAAAGCATTCACCTGATCAATGAAGGAATTACCAATAATGAACCCGAGAAAATCATTCTGGCAGGAGCGCAGAGCGGTACATCGGTCAGCCCGCCCAACGAACTCGTTCAATCAATGCCCGAAGCCTTTTTGAAAATGGGAAGGCCAACTCATAAATTGTTCGACACCATGGCGGATTCAGCTCGAATGAATTTCAATCCAAGTCTTGCACAAAAACAACTGACCGAATTGACCAGCAGATGTGTGAATTGCCATGCAACTTATAGATTAGAAGCAAAATTTTAAAATACAAAAACATCAAATTATGGAAATACTCGTGGATGATATCGTGAATATCAGAAAAAAAGAATTAGAAAGAAAATTAATTAGCTCATTGGCAGGGAATTACAAGGTGTCGTTCAAATTTGTGGACACTTTTGCCGCCATTGAGGATTACCAATATCCGGACAGGTATTTTTCAGAAGCCAAGGAAGTGGTTTTGCTGCTCGAAAATTCTGAAAACAAGATTTCACTCTTGCACCTTTTGTATGTGGCAGACAATGTGGTCATCAAACACTGGCGTCAGGATTGGATTTATGAAAACCGTGAATTCCTGAGTTTGGTCAAAGACCACGAATGGAAAAAAACACAAATCAGCGAAGAAAAAGCAAAAGGAACTTGGACACAGAAAGTGTATCAAGTCGATGATTGTCCGCGCTACGAAGGTTATGGTACCTGGGTGCATGTGGACGGCCGTCATTTCTGGGAAAGTGAAGCCGATGCCGCTTTGCCACGCCGAGAAATTACCACAAGAAACGATTACAACATCCTGAGAAGATTCTCGCACATCGAGATTTTCGACAATGGCGATTGGGTCATCGAACAGGACAATCAGAAAATCCTGAGAAAAGAAGATGGTACAGAAAAACTGATTTGTTTGGAAAGAGGACTTGAAACTTTTACCACACAGGATTATGACGCTTCCTATGCCGAAGGCTGGTGGCAACAGCGGAAAGATTTTTGGATGACAGTACAGAACATCTGGTTGGATTTCATCGCTTCCAACCAACGAATTGTCATTACAGAAGACGAAAAATTATACACAGACCAATTCAAATTGGCCGAACAATTTGTAGGCGAACAGTTTGAGGAAGCAGCTGCAACCAAAGCAATCCGAGAATTATTGGCACAGCATGTGGAAGGTTTTACGGCCTGATCATTAGATTGAAACTAGCGGAAATCACAGGATATATACAACTGTGATTTTATTCATTTAAATACAATTGAATTGATGAAAAAATTGATAGTAACAACCGGAATATTAATGGCATCACTGATGATGCTGAATTGTAAAAGCAGCAATGCACCTGCTGAAAATCCGGAATCAGAACCTCAAACCGAACAGCAAAGAATCGTTTCGCTGAATGCTACAGTTTCTGAAGTACTTGCCGAATTGGGCATGAACGGTGAACTGGTCGGGCGAGACGCCACAAGTGTCTATCCACAGTGGATCAAGGATTCAGTACAAAATTTCGGACCGCCCTGGTTGATTGGTGCAGAAGCTTTGCTTTCCGTTAAACCAGACATTGTGTTTGCGGTGGGAAGTGATTTAAATTCAGACAAAGTGAACACGCTGAAAGATGCGGGTGTCAAGGTTGTGGTATTTGACAAAACCACCAACTTGGAAGAAGCCAAATCAATCATCAAACAAGTCTCAGCATACACCAAAAATCAGGATTATCAGCCGCTGATTGATAAAATTGATGCGGATTTGGCAAAGGTCGAAGCCTTCACCAACAAACCCAAAGTTTTGTTTGTGTACGCCAGGGGAACAGGACTGATGCAGGTGGCCGGAAACGGAACGCCCATGGCTGAAGTCATTGAACTCGCGGGAGCCGAAAATGCTGCGGCCGAATTCGATGACATGAAAGAACTGACACCCGAAAGTCTGGTGCAGAGCAACCCGGATGTGATTTTGATGTTTGATTCAGGCATGAACAGCCTTGGCGGTGTGGATGGATTGGGTTCGGTGCCGGGAATGAAAGAAACCAATGCTTTCAAAAATAGGGCATTACTCACCATGGACAGTTCCTTGCTTTCAGGGATGGGGCCTCGACTTGGAGAGGCGGCTTATCAGCTGAATCAATTATTAAAAGCTTATGCACAATAAGCCGGGGATTTATATCATTGGCGGTTTTATCACCCTCTTTTTCTTAGGCTTGCTGTCTTTATTGATTGGAGTTTATCAATTTGAGAGTGAATCATTTATAGGTATGGTCAAAAACGGAATCATCGGTGAAGATACTGGAGACAACAGCGATTGGTATGTATTTTCTCAAATCAGGCTGCCGAGGGTGGTCATGGCGATACTGATGGGCAGTGCACTTGCGGTTTCGGGTGCTGCCATGCAGGGAATGTTCAAAAATCCACTCGCCACGCCAAGTCTGATTGGCGTAACTTCCGGTGCTTCTCTTTTTGCTGCGATTGCCATTGTGCTTGGTAATTATATGCTACAGTTGCTGCCCGATTTTCTGCATGAGCTACTCATCAGTTTGATGGCTTTCATAGGCGCAATTCTGACGATGACTTTTGTTTATAGGATGTCCACTACACAACGCAAAACCAATGTGGTCGTCATGTTGCTTGCCGGAGTCGCGATTTCGGCCATGGCAGGCGCGATCACCGGATTTCTGATTTATCTGACCGACGAAGAAGAACTCAGAAATCTCACTTTTTGGACTTTGGGAAGCCTCGGTGGTGCAACTTGGGTCAAAAACCTGATTTTGGCCTTGGTGATTGGTTTTTCATATTTGTTCTTAATCAACAAAGGCAAGGCGTTGAATGCGATGATGTTAGGTGAACAAGATGCCGCACATCTGGGGATTCCGGTGGAGAAAGTCAAAAAACAAATCGTTGTATTGACCGCACTGATGGTTGGAACTTGTGTGGCATTTGCAGGCGCCATTGGATTTGTTGGACTGATTATTCCCTATATTTTGAGGTTAATTTTCGGTTCCAATTATTATATGATTCTGCCTTTGTCGGCAGTGGCCGGTTCCATTTTGCTGTTGAGTGCCGACACTTTCAGCAGGACGATAGTGGCACCTTCCGAAATGCCCATTGGAGTCATCACTGCATTTTTGGGGGCACCGGTGTTTATTGCCATACTCATTCGTTACAAAAAATCACTTTAGATATGCTCAACGGAAAAAATATTTCATTGCAGAAACGAAATTTCAAAATCCTTGACCAAGTAGATGTTCAGGTAGGGCAGGGGGAAATCCTCGCCATCATTGGGCCGAACGGTGCCGGAAAATCTTCGCTCCTGAGCATGTTGGCAAACGAACAGTCAGCTGAGGGTGAAATTTTGTTCAAAGGCAAAAAATTCGAGCGGTGGAACGGAAGAGAATTGGCACATTACAAAGCCAAATTTTCGCAGGAATTCAACGCTGACATCGGTTTGTCGGTCAGCGAAATTGTGCTGATGGGCAGGTATCCTTATTTTGACTCAAAACCAAAAGCTAAAGATTTTGAGGTTGTGGAAAATACCATGAAGTTGACCGATATTTTTTCATTGAAAAATCGAACTTACAATTCATTGTCGGGTGGCGAGAAACAAAGGGTGCATCTGGCGCGTGTGTTGTCGCAGCTTCAAAATGATTTTTCTGAAAAACTAATTTTCTTAGACGAACCACTCAACAATCTGGATGTGAAGCATCAACGAAGGATACTTGAATTGATTCGTGAATTTGTTCAACAAGGAAATTCGGCAGTATTGGTGTTGCACGATTTGAGTTTGGCAGCTGAATTTGCCGATAAAATTCTGCTTCTCAAAAAAGGGAAGGTGGTGGCACAAGGTGAAACCCGTAAGATTTTTAGACCGGAATTTATTTCGGCTGCCTTTGATTTTCCTTGTCATATTTTCAAAAACCCCTACAATTCACACCCATTGGTTGTTTTTGGAGAAAAAGAAGATTATTAAAAATCAGTTTGATTTTTGGTGAAATTTCAAATGTAATTCTTTGATTCTGCAGAGTAATTCACCTTCCGCAGGACCTTTTTTCAGTCTTAAGTTTCTAACGATTTTTTCAACTGGATGAAAATGAATGGGTGGAGTAGGAGCATTGGTTTCCGAAAGCCATTCAGAAAGTTGCGTAGCCGAACTCAGATAAACCAATCCGCCGATTCCCGCCCATCCGTGAGCGGCTGCACACATGGGACAGTGTTCCCCGCTGGTGTACAGGGTAGTATTTTTTCTTTCTTCACTGCTTAGATTTTCAACCGACCACTTGGCCAGTTCGATTTCGGGATGATAAAGCACATTGATTTCGTTCACTCGGTTTCTGTCTTCTGCAAGAATTTCACCTTTTTCATTGACTAAAATTGAACCAAAAGGTTCGTCACCGGCTCTGAGGGCTTCTTCGGCCAATTCAAGACACCGTTCGAGAAATTTAAAGTCGGTCTCTGTCAGCCTGTCCTGGTTTTTCTTGTCTGTCATCTCACAAAAACCAATTCGTTTTCAGAAGATAGGTTTTCGTCATAGGCATAGCGCTCTTCGTTGAAAAGTTTGATTTCATCCAAAGTAGAAACTTGATTTTCAGCACAATACCTTGCCATTCTTCCTCTTGCATTTTTAAAATACGCCATAATGGGTTTCAGTTTTCCGTTTTTGAAATCAAGAAATTTCACTTCTACTTTTGGAGATTTTAGTTTTTTGTCATCAATGACTTTTGAATATTCGTTGCTTGACAAATTCAGTAATATCTCTTCATTTTTCAGCTGTTTATTGACAAAATCCGTGAGTTCGGATTTCCAAAAACCATACAAATTCTTTGAATCATTCACCGGAAAACGACTTCCCATTTCCAGTCGATAGAGCATGATTCTGTCTTTGGGTCTAAGAATGCCGTAGAGACCCGATAAGATTAACAGGTGTTCATCTAACCAATTTTGTGATTTTTCATCAAGCGTGACAGGATCCAGCCCTCTGAATGCTTCTCCCTGAAAGGCGAGTATTGCCTGCAAACTTTCTTTGGAAGCGGGTTTGACATTCCATGCTTGGTTTCTCTCCCGGTTCATTTCGGCGAGTTCTTTGGAAATAGACATTAGTTTTTCCAGTTCTTTGGTCTTCAATTTTTTAAGCTGTTCCATGATGGTTTGTGACCGATCGATGAAAATTGGTGTGGCAGATTTGTTCCATTTACCTTCAGATTCCAAGGACATGAGTTTGGCCGGAGACAATAAGATTTTCATTTGTTGTTGGATTTATAAATAACTGTAAATGTCACCTTTTCCTTCTCTGAGCACCAAAACTTCATCAGCTGAAATATCTATCACGGTAGAAGCAATATTTCCCCCTGAACCGCTGTCAACAACCACATCGACCAGCTTGTCGAATTTCTCAGCAATTGACTCAGGGTCAGTGGTGTATTCAATAATTTCATCATCGTCTTTGATGGAAGTGGAAGCAATCGGATTGCCGAGTTTTTCAACAATCATTCTTGGAACGAGATGGTTGGGTACCCGAATGCCAACAGTTTTTCGGTTTTTGTATGTATTGGGTAGTTTTGAAGAGGCTTCCATTACAAAAGTAAATGGACCGGGAAGAGCTCTTTTGAGGAGTTTGAAATTTGAATTTGAAATGGGTTTGGTGTAATAAGCCAGATGACTCAAATCATTGCAAACAAAAGAAAACTGTGCTTTGTCGGGTTTGATTCCTTTCAGTCGGCATAATTTTTCCATGGCTTTGGAATTTGTAATATCGCATCCCAAACCGTAAACTGTATCTGAAGGATAAATAATGAGTCCTCCTTGTTTCAGTACTTCTACAACTTGGTCGATAGCTCTCTCATGTGGGTTATCCGGATGTACTTTAATGATTTTTGCCATAAATTTCTGTTTTATTCAAATCTACTAAATAAATTCTGCAAATGTTGTATATAAATTTAATTATTTCATGTCCACAACGGGTCGGTTTTCACTGTTGGCAAGTTCCCAAGCAGTTGCGAAAATCAGTTGTGCTCTCTTGGCCAACATTTCGTAATTGATTTTGTCCGGCGTGTCTGTGGGTTGGTGATAATCGGGGTGGACTCCGTTGAAATAAAAGATGACGGGAATATTGTTTTTCGCAAAATTGTAATGGTCTGAACGGTAATAAAACTGGTTGGGGTCGTTCTCGTCGTTGTATGTATAATCCAAATTTAAACCGATGTATTTTTGGTTCACTGCCTCCGATAGATTGTGCAAATCTGTACTCAGTTTGTCCGAACCAATCAGATATACATAATTTGGCTGCGTTTTGTGCGCATCATCGACTCTTCCAATCATGTCGATATTCAGATTGGCTATGGTATTTGCAAGTGGAAAAACGGCTTGTTGGTCGGTATAAAATCTAGAACCGAGCAAACCAATTTCTTCTGCGGTCACATGAAGAAAAAGAATGGAGCGTTTGGGTTTGAAGCCATCTTCTTCTGCCTGTTTGAACGCTTTTGCAATTTCCATGACCGCCACTGTACCTGAGCCGTCGTCGTCCGCTCCGTAATAAATTTTTCCGTTGTTGACGCCCACATGGTCATAATGTGCCGAGATAATCAGAACTTCGTCAGCTTTCTCACTTCCCTGTATAAAAGCCATCACATTTTCTGTGTCGTTTTTAATTCTTGGATAAGTTTTTGCCGGAATGTGCTGAAAATAGTTGTCCACAAAAGGGCTCTCGGGCGATTCAATTTTGTTTTTGATATAAAAATCACGCAAATATGCGGCTGCTTTTTTTTGGCCTTCTTCGCCAGTTGCGCGGCCTTCAAATTCAGCTGAAGCCACGACATAAAGCTTGTTCTTTAGTGATTCTGGCTTAATGCTTTGAATGTATTTTGGCAAGACCTTGTCATAGTCGGCCTTGGTCATCGTTTTTTGCGTGCCACATTGTAGGGTGAAGATGGCAATCAGCGACAAAAGAAAGGTTTTTTTCATTGAATTTGTGGTTAATTATTTTCTAATCTCAGCTTGGTAGCCAGTTGACTTACCCAGTCTGTGAGTTTTTTGGTGTCGTCAACCGTCAGTTTTTCACTGATATCTGAAACTTTGGTGGTGAATTCTGTTACTTTTTTATGAATTTCCTCCCGATTGCTTTCGCCATCGTTCTCTGTTTCTTTTTTCAATTCAAGTACAGACAAAAGCAAATCGTATGCAAAATCCTGAATTTCAGGAGTACTGAATACAGGCATATCGTATTCTGCTTCAAGTTCTTGTCTTTGTTGTCTTGCGTCGGGTTTGTTATTGATGCACTGAACGGTGACCAACAATGCAATCAGTATCAAAAGTATCTTTTTCATTTCGTATGCTCGAATAAAATCAAAAATAATCAAAACAAATCAATAAAACGGAAGGTAATCCGGTATCAGAAAATAACTTTTGGTTTTCTGATTATTCACCTTCTGCCAATTTTCTCAATTTGTTGGTCCAGTCGGTCCAAAGCTGTTTGTCATCTTGCCCCATCTTTTTTGAGAGTTCTGTGGCTTGTTTGTTCCATTCGACACCGCTTTGCATCAACTCCATTGTTTTTTCGTCGTTACCAGAACGGCTGGTTTCTATTAGCTCTTTGAGATATTCCGCATACTCTTCTGCGAATTGCTGTACTTCTTCACTATCGAATACAGGAACTTCTATATCCACTGATTCAACAGAATTGAAAACGGTTGAATCGGTTGCTGAATTTTCTTCAGACAGCTCTGTGTCTTCTGTTTTCAGTTCTGTTTCATCACTGGGTGTGTCCGATTCACTGTTTTTGCATGCATTTATCATAAATGAAACTGCAATGACAACTGTCCAAATAAGTTTTTTCATCTTGAGTATTTTGAAGGCTCGAAAAACAAAATTATGAAAAATAGAGAATCCATCGATTGTATTTGGATTTAATTATCGCCGGACTGAAATTGTACTTCGTATAATTTCTGATAATAACCTCCTTTTTCAATCAATTCGTGGTGGGTTCCGCTTTCTACGACTTTTCCGTCTTCCATCACTAATATTTGGTCTGCCTGTTGAATGGTGGACAGTCGGTGTGCGATGACGATTGAGCTTCGTCCTTCAGTGATTTTTTCGGTGGCGTTTTGAATTAGAATTTCAGAAGCTGTGTCAATGGATGAAGTAGCTTCGTCGAGTACGAGAATCTGAGGATTGTAAACATAGGCTCTCAGGAATGAAATCAGTTGTCTTTGACCCACAGATAAGCTTGCACCTCTTTCATTGACTTCTGTGTCGTAGCCTTTGGGGAGGCTTGTGATGAAATCGTGAATTCCAATTTCTTTGGCCGCTGAAATTACGGTCTCGCGGCTGATTTGAGTGTTACCCAAAATGATGTTCTCATAAATGGTGTCATTGAACAGAAAAACATCCTGAAGCACCACGGCAATGTGTTTTCTCAAGTTGGTGAGTTCGATGGAATAAATACTTTTTCCGTCGATGAGAATATCCCCCGAATCGATGTCGTAAAACCGGCTCAGTAAGTTAATGACTGTTGATTTTCCGGCTCCTGTGGCACCAACAATCGCAATGGTCTGCCCGGGTTTTGAATGAAAACTAAGCCCTTTGATTACCGGATTTCCTTTGACATAGGAAAAATAAACATCTTTGAATTCAATATTTCCTCTTACATTTTCCAATCGGTCTGTTCCCTTATTGGGCAGGGTTTCGTCCTGATCAAGAATTTTAAAAACCCTGTCGGCACCTATCAAACCTCGTTGTATGGAATTGAAGCGGTCTGCAATTTGTCTCATGGGCTGTGTCAGCATGGTGATATAAGAAATGAATGCAATCACATCACCGACCGAGACATCACCGTGCACCGCAGTTCTGAGTCCGCCAAACCAAAGCAGCATGCCAATTGCAAGAGCTGAAACCACATCTACGACCGGAAATAGAAGTGCGAAATATACATTCGTTTTTAGAAAAGCGTCTCTGAGTTCGGCATTGATCAATTTGAAGCTTTCAAACTCTTTTTTCTGTCGGTTAAACAACTGAACGATTGTCATGCCGGTCAGTCTTTCTTGTACGAAGGAATTGAGTTTTGCGGTCAGATTTCTTTCGGCTTGATAAACTTTTTTGAGTACCCGCTGAAACAATTTGGTGATGACGACCATCAATGGAAGGATGACGATTATGATTGAAGCAACCATCCAATTCATGTAATACATTACACTGATAATCAATATTATTTGCAGTGTATTTACCATCAGCGTGAGTATCCCATTGTTGAAAATTTCTGCGATGGTTTCTATGTCAGATACCGAACGGGTGACCAGAATTCCGTTGGGTGTTCGGTCAAAATAACTGAGTTTAAAATTAATGATATGATTGAACAATTTCACCCTCAGAAATCTGATGACTTTTTGTGCCATTTTGTTGGACAGAAAAATCAATAGAAAACTAAGCAGCACTTCCAGCAACAGTATGAAACAAATAAAAATTATGAACAGAAAAAGTCCGGGTAAATCGTGGTTTAGTATATAACCGTCAATGGCTTCTTTGATAAGGTATGGACGCCAGGTAGAAACCGCTGCGCTGAGTATTGCAATGATGATGACAGATACAAACAAAAACCGATAACTCATACCGATTTTGAGTACTCTTTTCAATCCACTATAATCAAAACCACTGGAATTACTCATTGACAAAAATTGAATTCGGATATTCCACATCTGCCAAATACAAACCACAAGCGGGTGCAGAACCGCTTGCAAATTTACGGTCTCTTTTGTCAATGATATGCTTAAATTCCTCTAAACTTAATTTATTTCTTCCCACATCTACCAAAGTTCCCACGATGGATCGCACCATATTTCTCAAAAAACGGTCGGCGGTGATGACAAACAGCAGTCCTTCATTTGTTTTTTTCCATTCTGCTAATTTGACATCACAAATATGGGTTTTCACATCTGTGTGAGTTTTTGCAAAGCTGCTGAAATCCTGTTTGCCAATCAAAAATTTGGCAGCGGTATTCATTTTATCAATTTCCGGAATTTGATGGAGATACCAACTGAAATCTGTAAGAAAAGGATTTTTGGAAGTATGGATGTGGTAATGATATGTTCTGTTCATTGCATCAAAACGAGCATGTGCAGCATCAATGACTCTCAGAATTTCATCAACTGCAATGTCTTTGGGCAGATATTGATTCAAACGATGAACCAAATCAGCAGGAAGTAGATTTTCAAAATCAAAATGTGCAAACATTCTTTTGGCGTGCACACCGGAATCTGTTCTTCCGGCACCAATGATTTTTTGCGGTTGGCGGAGTATTGTAGAAAGTGCTTCTTCGATTTTTTCCTGAACACTTTCTTGTTCTGGCTGAATCTGCCAACCAAAATAGTTTTTACCCTTGTATGCCAATTTAATGAAGTAACGCAAATTTAAAGATTGATTCGCAAAATTATGAATTTTATTGTCAGTGGGGGCGCATGATGTGCTTTGTTTTCATCGGGTTTATTGTAATTGATTTTAAGTAATGTATTTATTTGAATTACCAGTTTTTAGAAATTAATTTTTCTTACAATCCAAAACAAAAGAGAAAGTACCACAGACACTATCAACATTGAAACCAATGGGACATACAATGAAAATCCCGGCTTTTCAATTCTGATATCTCCGGGAAGCCGACCAAACCAGCTAAAATCAAAATGGGTGAATTGAACAATCAATCCTACAACCAACAATAGAGCACCGATGATGATAAGAATTTTTCCCATTATTAAACTTACATTTGCCTTGCAAATTTAAAGCAAACTTATCGAATGAAAATTTTGTTGTTGTCAGATACACACGGCCATATGGATGAGCGTATTCTAAGTTATGCTTCAGAGGCAGATGAAGTCTGGCATGCGGGAGACATCGGTGACTTGTCGGTTTGTAATCAATTGTCAGCGGTGAGCAAACTCAGAGCAGTGTATGGCAATATTGACAATGCTGAAATCAGGAAAGAATTTCCGTTGAACAACCGGTTTACAGTAGAGCAAACCGACATTTGGATGACACACATCGGTGGTTATCCTGGGAAGTACAGTCCTGCGGTCAGAAAAGAAATTCATTTGAATCCACCCAAGATTTTTGTGTGCGGTCATTCACACATTCTGAAAGTGATGTTCGACAAAGAATTGAATTTGCTGCATTTGAATCCGGGTGCATGTGGCAAACAAGGGTTTCATCAAATCAGAACAATGCTTAGATTTGAGTTGAGTGATGGAATCCCACAGAAAATGGAAGTCATAGAGCTCGAAAGGAGATGATAATTGTTGAAGAATCAAAGGTAGTATCACCCGTAAAAATAGGGGAAAAGCACCCTTGTCTATTGTGTTCGTAATGTTTAATTTCGTCAAATAACTTTCCTAAGTTATACCAACCTAACCTTAGAGCCATTTCAACAATATGAAATGGCTTTCTTTATGTTGTGTATGAATCACTGTTGTCCTTTCTTACTCAGCTTTTTTACTGTTCAAATTCACAACTGATTTAAATTACCTTTCAATATAAGACTCTACCGTCTTTTTTGTTTAAATTTGTGGCAATATAAAATCTAAAGCCTTGCTCTGAGAGTTTGGTTGAAATAAAATAAAACGATATGAATAACATAGAAAACGGCGAAGAGCTGGATGTAAGAGTGTTGGTGCCGATTGAACGACACAAATTATTGGTGAAAATGTTTGGAGAACTGCCTGTGGAAAGCAGTTTTACATTTGTCAATGACCATGATCCTAAACCATTGTACTATGAATTTAGGTCCATATACGGTGATGTGGTTGACTGGCAATACCTGAACAGGGGAGGACGAGAATGGAAGGTGAAAGTAACTCGCACCGAAGCTTCGAAGGGTAGAGAATTTACAGACATTTCTACTTTGATGGATTTGAGAAAAGCCGACCCAAAAGAGTGGAAACAAATTGTTTTTCACCGCTACGGAATGATGCAGCAGGGAGATGTGATGGAGATCATCGCAGCGGAGGACCCAGTGGAAATTCATCATATTTTTATGCAAAAATTTGAAGGACAACACAAATGGATATATAAAAAGAAAGAAGACGGAGAAGTTGTGGTTCATTTGATCAAGGAAGTTAAAAGCGGTTTGGGAGACGATGGATTTTCGGTGGTCAATGAAATGGATTTGAGACCATTTCCACCTGCAGAAAGACACGAAATGTTCTACAAAGCGTTTGAAGACATCAATGCCGGTGAAGCATTTGAATTTTTAAACGACCACGATCCGCTGCCACTGTACTATCAGATGGAAGCCGAAAGCAAAGACCCCTTTCGATGGGAATACTTAGAAGAAGGACCCGAAGTCTGGAAAGTCAGGGTAATCAAAACGAAAGAGTGATGCACAAAATCAGAACAAATAATTAGACAAATGCATAGCCCCGCGAACCATTGTGTCAGCGGGGCTATTTTAGATTGTTGGTTGGTTGATTAATTAAATAGGTTGTATTTACTCTCTTTCTATTATTGAATTTATGGTACAAAATTATGCCTGAAAATCATCACGGTAAATAACATAGGTTACATACAGTATTCAACATTTGTTTTTTCTTCACTTTATTTTTTCATTGGTTTTATTTTTTGAGCAAGTACTTTTCTATTATGAAATACTTTTGAATGCATTTAGAAGATGGATAAGTGTTTTATTGTAAATAAATTTTTATATTTGAAACAAAATAATTTGAACAGAGAATAATTTTGAATTCATCAGTTTGGGAACTGAGTGAGCATTGAACGCATCAAATTTAAAATAGAGATATGAATTTAAACTTAGTTTAGTCTGTATTCCATAAATTTATAATTCATATTCATTTTCTTTATACTTGTGTTCAAAGGGTGGGAAGTCTCTGGCTTCCCATTTCTGTTTTTAATAATAAAAGGGCTATTCAGATGAATTTGAAACCCATTGAAACCAAATTATTGATTTTTATTACAATCATTACCAACGAGTTCAACAGAAGTATTGATTTTGTTGGTAGTGAATAATTGATTAAATTTATAAACGAATCTAAAACTTATCGTCATGAATACTCATTGTTTAGAATGCGGTGATAAAATCATTGGCAGAGCTGACAAAAAATTTTGTAACGACGGCTGTAGGAACGCATACAACAATAGGCTGAATCGGGATTCGAGCAATCTAATGAGGAGCGTTCACCGTAAACTCAGAAATAACTACAAAATACTTTCTGAACTGAACTTCATTGAAGGAAAATCAAAAATCACCAAAGACCGACTTGTAAAAGAGGGTTTTGATTTTGAGTATTTTACCAATATGAAAGTCTATAAAAACGGAGCAGAATACCGTTTTCTGTACAATATAGGATACAAACTTCTTGACGACGATTGGCTGTTGGTGGTTAGAAATGAACACAAAGAATGAATGAAAAGCCGATGCAATTTCAAAATCATTAAATTTGTCGGATGAACAAATACCTGATAGTCGGTTTGGGGAATCCGGGTGAGAAGTATCGTTATTCGAGACACAATATTGGCTTTCTGATTGCAGACGAGTTGGTGAGAAAACAGCATACCGTTTTTGAAGCCTCCAATTTTGGCGAAATTGCTCGTTTCAAATACAGAGCAAGGCCGATTATTGTACTGAAACCCAATACTTTTATGAATCTGAGCGGAGATGCCGTAAGATTCTGGATGCAAAAAGAGCAAATCTCAATTGAAAATATATTCATTATCAGCGATGACCTAAATCTGCCCTTCGGAACAATCAGAATTCGAGCAAAGGGCAGCGACGGTGGACACAACGGATTGAAAGACATTCAGGACAAAATCCTGAACAAGAATTATCCACGCCTAAGGTTTGGAATAGGAAGCGAATTTATGAGCGGTCAACAAGTCGATTATGTGCTTGGAAACTGGAGTGAAGAGGAAATCAAACTACTGCCAGAAAGAATTGATGTTGCTTCAAAAGCTGTTCTTTCTTTTGTTTTTGAAGGCATTACAAATGCCATGAACAATTACAACGGAAAATAGTCAATACCGACAATCCTTGATTTTGAAATGCTTGGTATTTTCTCAATTTATGACAAACACAATGTTCAGCTGAATTTAAACGATTCTTAATTCATAAATATAATCGTCCATCACAAAACCTTTTCCAATATCAAAAACACCTTCACCTGTCTTCATAAATCCGTTATTTTCATAAAACCGTATCGTGTCTGTGTTTGATTTATTGACATTCAAATAAATGATTGACATCTTATTATTGACAACTTGTGCTTTGATGAAATCCATCATCAACTTGCCCAGTCCTTTTCCCCTGAATTCTTTTTTCAGATAGATTTTTGACAAATACATTCGGGTTGCTTCGGGTTTCAACATCAAGTAGCCCACCGGAAGGGAGTCTTCCCACAGCAAACGCCAAATGCAACCTTCGGCGGTTTCGGAGAGGATTCTGTCCGTTGAATGAAAAATACTGAGCATATAATCAATCTGTTCTCTGCTGATGATTTTTGAATAATGTTCATGCCAGATTTCGTTGGCCAGTTGTTGAACGGTTTCTATGTCTTGTTGTGACACGGGTTTTAGGACTGCCATATTATTTAATTCGATTCAAATTTAAATCAAATCCACTGAATTTAGTTCAATGAAATGGAATTTCTGAAAATTTCCGAAGCATACAATGTCGGTAAATATCAATTTCAATTTCTATATTTGTTAGCTAAAATCAATTAAAATGTACAGCGAAAAATTTCAAAAACATTTGTCGGATTCTCTGACAGATTTGGAAAACCAAGGATTGTTCAAGAGAGAAAGAATCATTGCTTCCCATCAGGCAGCAGAAATCACGCTACAAGACGGAAGCAAATTGCTGAATTTCTGTGCCAACAATTATTTGGGACTTTCTGACCATCCTGAAGTCATCAAAGCTTCGCAGGACATGTTGGACAAAAGAGGTTACGGCATGTCTTCGGTTCGTTTTATCTGTGGCACACAGGACATTCACAAGGAATTGGAGCAACGAATCGCGCATTTTCTTGGGATGGAAGACGCCATTCTCTATGCAGCAGCATTTGATGCAAACGGCGGTGTTTTTGAACCTTTGTTTACCGAAGAGGATGCCATCATTTCTGATGAACTGAATCACGCATCCATCATTGACGGTGTTCGTTTGTGCAAAGCAGCCAGATACCGATACAAAAACAATGACATGGCTGATTTGGAAGAACAATTGAAAGCTGCTTCCGAAAAAAATCACAGATTCAAAATCATCGTAACCGATGGTGTTTTTTCAATGGATGGCATTGTGGCCGATTTGAAAGGCGTTTGTGACTTGGCCGAAAAATACGATGCTTTGGTCATGGTGGATGATTCTCATGCCACCGGTTTCATTGGCAAAACCGGTCGTGGAACCCACGAATATTGCGATGTGATGGGCAGAGTGGATATCATCACCTCCACTTTAGGGAAAGCACTTGGCGGTGCGATGGGTGGATTTACCGCAGCCAAAAAGGAAGTCATCGAAATGCTCAGACAACGCTCCAGACCTTATTTGTTTTCCAATTCACTGGCTCCAGGCATAGTAGGCGCAGCATTGCATGTTTTTGATTTGTTGGAAAAAAACACTTCGCTTCGCGACAAAGTGATGGACAATGCAGAATATTTTAGAAATCAAATGAAAGCCGCAGGATTTGATATTCCCGACGGAGATTCAGCCATCGTTCCTGTGATGCTATACGATGCCAAACTTTCGCAAGTGATGGCAGACAAACTGTTGGATGAAGGAATTTATGTCATCGGGTTTTTCTTTCCGGTGGTACCGAGAGACAAAGCCAGAATCCGGGTGCAGCTCTCCGCGGCGCATTCCAAAGAACAATTGGACAAAGCCATCGCAGGATTTACAAAAGTTGGTAAAGAATTGGGTGTGATTTAACAAATTGAAGACACATAAGTAAGGCACAGTTACTTTTTTCATAGGGTTTGTTGAGAATCAGTAGATTGTACAGATTTCATTTTTCGTGATTCGGAAGCATGATTGGAATTAAGCAGTAATTTCATCATTTAATGTAAGTCTGGCCAAAAATGCATAATCGTCTTTCAGAATTTTTTTGACCTGAAAACCATTTTTGAGTGCTGACTTTTTCAAGGTATCAATATCCATATAAAGCATAGTAAACGGGTCTTCTTTCTCACCTTTGTATGTCACATAATATTGAATTTCACCATAATATTGATATTTTGGCATGATGACTCCATCTTCGTTTCCATACATATAAATAATGTCTGTACTATCAATCAGGATTTGTCCTCCGGGATTGAGCAACGATTTCAATTTCTGCAAATACACATCGGCCTTGGAAATATTTTCAAAAATACCTGTCCCATTCATCATCATCAAAATACTGTCATAAGTTCCCTGATCAAAATCGAGCAAATGACAGCAAATCGCCTTTTTAATACCTCGTGCACGACATACTTCAATGGATAATGGCGAAACATCCAAGGCGGTCACATCCAGTTTTTTTTCATTCTGAAGATAAATGCTGTGTGCACCGGCTGCGGCACCAACATCCAGCACCTTCCCGTGGGCAAGTTCCATTGCTTTTTGTTCAACTGGAGGCATTTGGGCGAAAGTTCTGAAAAGATAATCCACGGGCAGAATATCTTGCTCAGATACCGAAGTTTCGGTCAAAATGTCTTCGGGATGATTGTTGTGGAAATAATCCCAAATCGCTTTTCCCATCAGGTCTTTCATCAAAAAAAATTTGACCAAAATTAGCAAGATTTTTATTGTTAATAAAGGATTTGTCACTGAAAGTGTCGAATGTACCCATGCCCGTTTTTAAATTTGGTATGGTGCTTGCCAATGTTTCATCAAATGACATTAAAAAAGTAAAAAATGAAAAAGTTAATCACACTCAGTCTAATCAGCTTTGGACTCGGTTTTGGACTGGCGCAACAAAAAGAATCTGACGACGAAAGAGTCGCTAATAAAATGGAGAGCAATAGCATTCAAAAACAAAAATCTGACGAAATTAAACGAGCTGATTTACAAAGCAATGAATGGAAACGCAAGAAGAAAGCAGCAATGAAGAACAATTCAAAAAGTGCCAAAGATTACAAAAAAAGTAAAAAGAAAGGTCTTTCAGGTGATGTGCAAACCAGAAGCAGAGCAAAAGCACACTCAAAACGCAACCGAGTGATGCAAAATAAAGACCTAAACTCAAACAGAGAAAGGTCTGCTGAAATGGATGCAGCGAGAAAGAGAGAATTTCAAAAAAGAGCTGAAACAAAAAAACAGTTAGAAGCAAGAACTGAAAATGAAAACCGATAAAATAGTCCAGGTTTTTTTTACAGATTCCTTGTGAAATTTGTCCGAAAAACTGATATTAGCCCAATCAAGTTGAATGCCTGATTGGGCTTTTATTAATTATATCCAATGAAGTCTTTTTATACTATTTTATTTTTTATCGTTTCTTTGCCAATCTGGATTACAGCCCAGGAAATACCGGAATCCAAAGTGGATGAAGTCGTACAAAAAACGCTTGAATCATTTAATGTTCCCGGAATTGCGGTCGGAATTATTCATGATGGAAAAGTAGTGTTGGCCAAAGGCTATGGAGTGTCAAGCATCAATACAGGCAAAAAAATTAATTCAGAAACCAATTTCGGTATCGCATCCAATTCAAAAGCTTTTACGACCACCGCACTGGCCTTGCTGGTTGACCAGAAAAAACTCGATTGGGACGACAAAGTAAAAAAGTACATTCCTGAATTCAAAATGTACAATGAATATGTCACCGAAGAATTCACCATCCGTGACCTACTGACACACCGCAGCGGTCTGGGATTGGGTGCTGGAGATTTGATGGTTTGGCCGGATGGACATAACTTTACTCCCGAAGATATCATCAGAAATATTCAACATCTGAAACCAGTTTCGGGATTCAGAACCAAATATGACTACGACAATTTGCTCTATATCATCGCTGGCGAGGTGATAGAACGGGTTTCGGGTCTGTCGTGGACTACATTTATTGAACAGAATTTTCTGATTCCTCTCGAAATGAACCGTACAGGTGCAAGTTGGAATGTGCTGAAAGACAAGTCAAATGTCATCGACCCACATGTGCCTGTTGATGGGAAATTAAAAGTAATCGACCGTTATACCAATTCAATTTTTGACGCTGCCGCAGGACTGTATTCCAATGTTGATGATCTTGCCAAATGGGTGCAGTTTCAATTAAATTACGGAAAAACCCATAAGGGTGAACAACTGGTTTCCGAAAAACAAATGAGACAGCTAACAAGGCCACAGACCCTACTACCAAATGTTACAAGAGAACCCTACAATACACTTTTCAGAGCATACGGACTTGGCTTTCATTTGCAGGATGTAAATGGGAAACTCGAAGTTTCACATACCGGTGGATTGGAGGGAATCGTTACCCAGATTGTTATGTATCCCCAACTCAATCTCGGAATCATTGTATTGACTAACCAGCAGGCTGGGGCAGCATTCATGGCAATTTCAAACAGCATCAAAGACCATTATTTGGGATTGTCGTGGAAAGATTGGGTGGATGAATACAAAACCTTGATAGACAAAAGAATGGGTGATGCAGATGCAATTACAGCCGAGGTTTGGAATACGGTAGAGAAAAATATAAAGCACAAAACGGAGTATGAGGACAGTATTCCGGGAGTGTACACCGACCCATGGTTCGGTGATGTGAACATCAGTTTGCACAATGGAAAACTCAGATTCGAATCCGAGCGCTCCTCTCAACTGAAAGGCGATATGTTTTATTACAAAGAGGATTCATTTGCGGTGAAATGGGACAATCCATACCTGCATGCAGATGCCTTTGTATTTTTGGAAATCAGCAAAGGAGAGGTAAAAGGTTTTAAAATGGCACCGATTTCACCAATGACAGATTTTAGTTATGATTTTCAAGACCTCGATTTTGTGAAAACAACGGATGATTGATCACCATTGGCAGACATTTTTACAACTCATCCTCTGAATTCAACGATTCATCTTTTTAATTTTTGATTCATGAAAGCTTGTGATGAAATTTGTCCTAACAAATCACAAAAACCCAATGTTATGCAAAAATTAATCATCATTCTCAGTGTACTGCTCCTCGGACTCTTTTGTCCTGCCAAAGGACAAACCAACTATGAAACCCAAATGAAGTTGGCGTTGGAAGAATTTTCCGAAGCCCAGCAATTCGAACAATTGGATAGTGTTGCCATGCATTTCGATGAAATTGCAGTTAAACATCCCGACAATTGGTTGCCGCTCTATTATTCAATGCTCTCAAAAACTCTTCAAGCCTTTGAAATGAATAAAAAACAAGCCATTGAAGTTTCAAATGAAATGGAGAAAGACTACGATCTACTGCTGACACTCGATCCGGATATGTCAGAAGCTTTGACTCTCAGAGGCTTTTTCAGAACCATCAAACTCGACAAAGACCCGCAGACCTATGGAATGGTATTGCCGTCAGCCATCATTTATGATTACAATGAAGCCATCCTTCTAAACCCTGAAAATCCACGGGCTTTGTACATGTTGGCCTATTTCAACATCAGATCAGCTCCTTTTTACGGCAAAGATCCCAAACAATACTGTCCGATGCTAAACGAAGCCAAACAATTGTACAGCAAAGAATCCAAAGTACTCGAACCCACTTGGGGAGAAGAACACCTCGATGAAATAATCAAAACCGAATGCACAGAATAATGACCAAATCAAGCGGATAACCCAATGAAAAGCATCAAAGAACATATCATTTACATACTGATTATAACACTCATCGTTAGTTTAATCAATCTGTTGATTTATTTTCTGAACAAAGGTTCATTGCCTGATGTGTTAACAGCTATAGAATTCATTGGCTGGTCGGTATATTTCACTGTGGGGCTTTATCTGGTAAATGTACCTGTCAGCAAATGGGTGCAGAGAAATTTCCCGGGATTTGACTTGAAAAACATTGTACTGAAATTGCTATTGGGGACCATCGGAAGTGCAGTGGTGAGTTTGATTTTCGGTTCATTGCTTTATTTCATGATGATGCTATGGTACGGCATACCGGGAGAAGAACTGCTAAAACAGTTTTTTACGGCACAAACCCAAGAGAACATTCAGTTTATAATTTGGTTCTCTGTCACCGTGGCAGCAGTTTTCCATACTGCTGCCTTGATTCAAAACCATCAAACGGGACAGTTGGAAGTGCAACAACAAAAAGTCAGCAGGATTTCCACACGACATGAATCACTAAAATCACAAATCAGTTCTCATTTTTTGTTCAATAGTCTGAATGTACTGACCGGATTGATTGAAGAGAACCAGGACAAAGCACAGGAATTTGTAGCCGATCTTTCTTCGGTCTACAGGTATGTACTCGAACAGAAAGACAAAGAATGGGTCTCCATCAGAGAAGAAATTGATTTCTGCAGAACTTATATGGAACTGATTCAGAAACGCTTTGAGGATGGTTTGTTTTTTGAAATTGAAGGAGATTTCAAAGAAGATGATATCATCGCACCACTGACATTACAAATATTGATTGAAAATTGCATCAAACACAACCGGATTTCATCAGAAGAAACATTGCATATAAAGGTATATACAAAGGACAATTATCTGCTGGTGAAAAATAATTTACAACACAAAAAACAATTGAACCCTACCACAGGCAAAGGCCTGAAACACATATTGAGCCGATACAAGGGCTTTGAAAATAAAGTTGAAATTCTTCAGCAGAACGGAGAATTCACAGTCAAAATACCATTAATCACAAAAAATCACAGCATTATGGAAGCACATAAAAATTACACAGAAGAAGAATACAGACAAGCAAAAGAAAGAGTAGAAGAATTGCAAGGATTCTACTGGAATTTGGCAAGTTACATCATCATCAATGCATTTCTTGCATTCCTGGACATCAGGGAGGACGGACACTACAATTGGGCGTTCTGGCCACTGATCGGATGGGGCATAGGTGTGACCTTTCACGCAATCAATGTTTTTGGAATTTTCAATTCTTCTGACTGGAAAAACAGAATGATTCAGAAAGAACTCGACAAAAGAAAACAAGAAAGAGATTTATTTGATTCTAACCATTAATCAACCGAACCATGAAAAAAGATTATTCCAAAACCAGCAATGCTGAATACAACAGGGCCAGAGACAAAGTAAACAAAAAAATAGGATTCTTCGTGCATCTAACAGTTTATGTTTGTGTCAATTTATTTTTTCACATCATTAACTGGGCAGAAGGAGATGCATACTGGGCATTCTATCCGCTGCTATTTTGGGGACTCGGGCTGGGAATCCACTATTTGAATGTCTTTGATGTCTTCGAAAAAACAGAGTGGAAAAGAAAAAGGATTGAAAAAATGATAGAGAAACAAAGAGAAAAATCAAGGCGACAATGAATTGTATAATTATAGAAGATGAAAAACCGGCCGCAAGGTACCTCGAAAGAATGCTCCAAAAGCAGGGCATCAAGCCCTCAGCAGTGCTAAACAGCGTCAAACAATCGGTGGAATGGTTCAAGAACCATCCTGAACCCGAGTTGATTTTTCTTGACATACAACTTGGAGACGGTATCAGCTTTGAGATATTCGAACAAATACAGCCCAAATGTGCAATTATTTTCACTACCGCGTACGACGAATATGCCCTGAAAGCTTTCAAATTCAATAGCATTGATTATCTGCTCAAACCCATCCAAGAAAACGAATTAATAAATGCACTTCACAAATTCAATGAACACAAAGGAGCAGTTTCATGGGACTTGCTGAAACTCAAAGAAATGTTGATTCAGAATTTTGATAACAAATACAGAGAACGATTCTTGGTGCGTGCAGGCAACAACCTCAGAACCATTGAAACACAAAGCATAAGCTGTTTTTATTCAAAAGACAAATCCACATACTTGATAACCGAAGACCGTCAATTTCCGGTGGACGCAAGTCTGAATGAACTCGAAACCCAACTGAATCCAAACGATTTTTTCAGGATCAATCGAAATGCAATCGTACACCTAAAATTCATAAACAAAATAAAAACACATTCAGGCAGCCGTTTCATTCTACAAGTCCACAAAATGACAGAGGAATTTATCGTCAGCCGCGAACGCATCAACGACTTCAAAAACTGGCTGGAAAGCTGAATTTTCATTGCTCTACTCCTGAGGATTGTATGCATTTATGAATCAATGGCATGCAGTGTTTTGTCATTTTAAATTTCAAATTGTTCATAAAATGTGGAAACCAAAAACCAGGTTCGGCCAAAACATTGGAATTGAAAGGCTAATTTTATAACCGACAAAAAATCGCTAATTTTAATTTGCAACACAGATTAAATCCGGGCATTTAAATCATGGGAATCAATGATTTGTGATTTAAATGTTTTTGATTTAACAGTAAAGTTTTCGCACTTAATTTTGGCAAATAGGTTAAAAATTAATTTAAAAAACTAAAATTTAATCAAAATGGAGGAGGTATTGGAAAAAACAAAAACTTACACAACACAACAAGCATTCGAAGCAACACTCGAATACTTTAAAGGGGACGATTTGGCCGCGAGAGTATGGGTAAACAAGTATGCACTTAAGGATTCGGATGGTAATCTTTATGAACTCACACCCGACGATATGCACCGCCGTATCGCACGAGAAATTGCGAGAATTGAACAGAAATACCCAAATCCATTGACCGAAGACGAAATCTTTGATTTGATTAAAAATTTTAAATACATTGTTCCACAAGGAAGTCCAATGACGGGCATAGGGAACCATTTCCAAATCGCATCGCTTTCCAATTGTTTCGTTATCGGTAACGGAAGCAGCAGTGACTCATATGGAAGCATCATGAAAGTGGACGAAGAACAAGTTCAACTGATGAAAAGAAGAGGAGGAGTAGGACACGATTTGTCCAACATCCGTCCCAAAGGTTCGGCGGTCAAAAACTCAGCACTCACTTCCACAGGCCTGGTACCTTTTATGGAAAGATACTCCAATTCCACTCGTGAAGTCGCGCAGGACGGGAGAAGAGGTGCGCTAATGCTTTCCGTTTCCATCAATCATCCTGATGCAGAAGATTTCATAGACGCAAAAATGGAGCAAGGAAAAGTAACAGGTGCCAATGTGTCGGTTCGTATAGATGATGGATTTATGAGAGCACTCAAAAACAACACCGAGTATGTGCAAAAATACCCGATTTTTAGTAACGAACCCAAGTTCTCTCAATCGATAAAACCGATTCATTTGTGGCAAAAAATAATTCATAATGCATGGAAATCAGCTGAACCAGGCGTGCTATTCTGGGACACCATTCAGCGAGAATCCATCCCGGATTGCTATGCTGATATGGGATTCGAAACGGTTTCCACAAATCCCTGTGGAGAAATCCCGCTTTGTCCTTACGATTCCTGTAGATTAATTGCCATCAATCTGTATTCATATGTAGAAAACCCATTCACACCCGAAGCAAGTTTCGATTTTGAATTGTTCAGAAAACACGCAGCTATTGCACAGCGAATGATGGACGACATCATTGATTTGGAAGCAGAAAAAATCGACGCCATTTTGGAAAAAATCGACAGCGATCCCGAAGATGAAGAAATCAAAAGAACCGAAAGACAACTTTGGGAAAAAATCAAAACCAAAACACTTCAAGGAAGAAGAACCGGCGTAGGAATTACAGCCGAAGGCGATATGATTGCAGCACTCGGACTGAGATACGGAACCGAAGTAGCCACAGAATTTTCAACCCAAGTCCATAAAAATATGGCATTGGCCTGCTATGGCTCATCGGTAGAAATGGCCAAAGAAAGAGGTGCATTCGAAATATACGACACCGAAAGAGAAAAAGAAAATCCTTTCATTCTGAGAATTAAAAAAGAAGATCCGGAACTCTATGAGAGAATGACCAAATACGGACGAAGAAACATTGCACTGCTCACCATTGCTCCCACAGGAAGCACCAGCCTGATGACCCAAACCACTTCGGGTATAGAACCCGTATTCCTACCAGTGTACAAACGAAGGAGAAAAGTTAACCCAAATGACAAAGATGTGAGAGTGGATTTTGTCGATGAAGTGGGTGATTCGTGGGAAGAATACATCGTATTCCATCACCATTTCAAAACCTGGATGGAAACCAACGGACTGAACACCGAGAAGAACTACACTCAGGAAGAAATCAATGAACTTGTTAGCAAATCACCATATTACAAAGCGACTTCCAATGATGTGGATTGGCTTAACAAAGTCAAACTTCAAGGTAGCGTACAACAATGGGTGGACCATTCGATTTCTGTAACGATTAATCTGCCAGCTGATGCTACTGAAGAATTGGTGGACCAGCTCTATGTGACTGCTTGGGAAAGTGGCTGCAAGGGAGTTACCGTTTACAGAGACGGCTCCAGATCGGGCGTTCTGGTTTCTGCTGACAGCAAAACAACGGAAGAAACAACAGGTGATTTCCCAACCAAAAGACCACAAATCCTTGAAGCCGATGTGGTGAACTTCCACAACAACAAAGAAAAATGGGTGGCTTTTATTGGTTTGATCAATGGGAAACCTTATGAGATTTTTACCGGTATTGCCAATGAAGAAGAAGGCATCTTGCTGCCCAAATGGTTAACTGAAGGCTGGATTATCAAAAACAAGGACGAAAACGATCATACCCGATACGACTTCCAATATACAAATCCAAGAGGATACAAAACCACCATTGAAGGATTGTCTGACAAATTCAATCCTGAATTCTGGAATTATGCCAAACTGATTTCTGGCGTTCTAAGACACGGCATGCCCATCGAAAAAGTAGTGGATTTGGTCAACCAAATGGAACTCGACTCAGAATCCATCAACACATGGAAAGCAGGGGTGGCCCGCGCCCTCAAAAAATACATTCCCGATGGAACCGAAGTCAGCGGACACAGCTGTGAGAGTTGTGGTTCGGACCAAGTGGTTTACCAAGAAGGCTGCCTGACTTGCAACAGTTGTGGAGCCAGTAAATGCGGGTAAAAAAAGAACGAGTTAATTTAATGCGATTGTTTCTCAGGGAAACAGTCGCATTTTTTGTAAATCAGTAAATTCACGCTTGACTTTAGGGGCAAATTCCCCCAAAAACTCTTTGTTATATTTTTATATTTGTTAAAATCAATTTAAATCCACATTAAATATGCTACAATCCAAAGCACTTGCCATCATGAAATCAGGCAGAAATATATTTCTGACCGGCTCGGCAGGTGCCGGAAAAACTTATGTGCTCAACCAATACATTCAATACTTAAAAGAACGCAAAATTTCTGTAGCTGTTACTGCATCCACCGGAATTGCTGCTACACACATGAACGGACAGACGATTCATTCATGGGCAGGCATTGGAATCAAAGACAGTCTTTCAGAAAGATATCTGGTCGGTCTTAAAGCCAGAAAATATTTCACAAAAAAAATGGATGCTGTCCAAGTGCTGGTGATAGATGAAATTTCTATGCTTCACAGAAATCAGTTGGATTTGGTCAATCGCGTGCTGAAATACTTTAAACAAAATCAACTTCCGTTTGGAGGAATTCAAGTGATTTTTTCCGGTGATTTTTTTCAATTACCACCCATAGGCAACGAAATGGAATCATCGAGAGAAAAATTTGCATTCATGTCAGATGCATGGCTGGAAACCAACCCGGTAATCTGTTATTTGACCGAACAACACAGACAGACTCAAAATGCGTTGAACGACATACTGAACGAAATCAGAGAAGGCAGAGTCTCGGAAGAGTCCATATCCTTGTTGCAAACCCGACTTGAAGTGCACCCAGAAGAAGGTGGCAGCGAAACCCGCTTATATACCCACAATGCGGATGTGGATAAAATCAACCTCTATTATCTGGAGCAAATCGGCAGTCCTTCCAGAACTTTTAAAGCCAGCTTCAAAGGAAATCCTGCACTGATTGAGGTATTGAAGAATTCTGTGTTGGCGCTCGAAGATTTAAAACTCAAAACCGGTGCAAGGGTGATGTTTGTCCGAAACAATTATGAATCTGGTTTTGTAAACGGGACCATGGGAACCGTAATCAGCTTCACCGAAAAAGGATTTCCGCTGGTCAGAACCTTTGACAATGAGTTGATTGAAACAAAAACCGAAACCTGGGCGATAGAAGATGAATCGGGCAAGGCGTTGGCTTCCTTTACACAGATTCCACTCAGGCTGGCTTGGGCGATTACCGTTCATAAAAGCCAGGGAATGACACTGGATTCTGCGGTGATTGACTTGAGCAGGGCTTTTGAGAGAGGGCAGGGGTATGTCGGGATTTCACGACTTAGGGATTTGGAAGGTTTAAAGTTGAGAGGTTTGAACCAAACCGCTTTGGAAGTAGATGAGTTGGCCATGCGTGCGGATTCTCGTTTTCGTGAACTTTCTGAAGAATGGGACCAGATGCTCGATGAAAAGACCCTGATGAACGAATCGGTTAATTTCATCTTTCGTTGCGGGGGAATATTGGAAACCAATAAGATTGCAAAACAAAAGGAAAAACTCGCATACAAAAATCAATCAGAAAAACCCAAATCATTTGAGTTGACCAAAAAGTATGTTCTCAAAAAACTCAGCTTAGACGAAATTGCAGAAAAAAGAGGAGTAAAAAGAAATACAATCATTCAACACCTCAGTCAGATTGCAGAGGCCGATGAAGAAATTGATTTGGAAATTTATCGTCCGTCGAATGCATTATTGAAAAAAGTGAAGAAGGCGGTGCAGAATCTGTCAGGAAAAGACAAATCTTCTTTGGGTAAACTTTTTGTTGAGCTGAATGGGGAGTTCAAATATGAAGAAATCAGGCTGGCACTGATTTTTATCAACCGAAAATAAAAAAATCTGCAAAATTTACTTTCTGCAGATTTATTTAAAATATGTTCAATTTAAATTATTCGACTATAAAATAAATCCCTTTTCTTTCAGCAGGAGTCTCACTGTCTCCTGGTGCAAAGTTCTGGAATTCAATCAAACAACTGCCTGTACTTTCACCTTTGATTTCAAAAGTTCTGGTTCCCGGTACACCCACCATATTGGTTCCCTCAGTGTTGCCTTGTGAGAAACCTGTCATGCCTATACTCGCTGCCGAACAGTCTGCTTCTGACTGAGTGGACCAAGAATATCCGGTAGAAGGGTTTTCTGTAACTTTGACGGTGATGGTATTGCCTTGTTTGATTTTCACAAAATCCAAATGGTTGTAGTTGTCAAGATTCACTTCATTTGGAAAGTAATTCCAACTGTCACGCATGGTACTACCGCAACTGATTAACAAAAATGCGGAAATCGAAAGGATAAAAATTTGTTTCATCTAAATAAATTTGGAGTGAATTTAGGTTTTTTTATGATATAATTCAAATAAAAATCAAAAACAGTCAAAATTTCTTTGAAATTAGTCATAATACTGTAGTGCCCGGCGGAAGTTTCCTCTTAAATCGTCCGCCAAACTTTTGGGAGAAATCACTTTCAGGTTTGAACCCATCGACATCAATTCAAAAACAAAATCATAGGTAGGTACAATTTTGAGCTTCACCAACATGCTATCACCGTCTTCTTCAAGTATCTGCTGAGAGGAGTGCAACGGAAGGGTTCTGACATATTCGCCTTGATTGTTAAAAAACTTCAGGACAATCTCCTGTGGTTCTTGGTTGATTGAACTGACAATACCAAAACTGTTCTTGAAATGCTCTCTCGGATTGACCTTCTGGGGATACTGAAATTTGATGTCCAAAATTCGCATGGACTGAATTCGATCCAAACCAAAAGTTCGGAATTCTTTTTTCTCAATGTTGTATGCATGCAAATACCACCGGTTCCTGAATTCCTTCAATAGATAAGGCTCAACCAAATGAGTATCAACTAAATCGTTGTCAAATTTTTTGTAATTTAACTGAAGCTGAAAACGATTTTGTGTTGCGTACAACAAACCGCTCAGGTGTTCGGTTCCCATTGGTTTTCGGGTAGAGAATTCCACGAAATCAGAGAGTCTCTTGTCCATCTTGAGCATTTGAAAAACATCCATTACCTCAAATAGTCTTTTACTGTATTCATTCTGAAAATCTTCATTGATGAAATATACCTTTTGCGAACGGTCAAATTTAATGTCGATGTGATGAAGAGACCTGATTTCATTTAAATCCCTTTGAAAGGTTCTTTTGGAGATTTCAAAATTCATTTCATGCAAATCAGATTCCAGTGACAAGCGGTCCATGATTTCTTCAAACGATGAAGCTTTCGCCCTTAGCTTACTGATAATGATTCCGTGTCGTGTGAGAGATTCTTGTACAGTCATACATGCAATTTTTTCCAAATATAACAAGTTCAAGAGTCAAAGATTGTCGTTTTGAAGAAAAAAAAATCCATTTCAGAATCAAAGAAACAAATAATCACAACAATCCAAAACCATGAAATTGGATAAGATTTTGTTGCTTTGATAAGCTTCTCAACTTGTTCCAAGATACATTACTATTTTAGTAGAACTGAATTATTTTAATTCACTGATTTCATAAAATCCTCATAACCGAAGTAAACACTTTCGGATTTCCTATTTTCTTTGGCCAAACTGATTCTGAGTGCTTTCATTCCTGTAACACCTTGAAAATCTTCAACATCCAAGTATTCTATTTTCTTATCTAACAGTTTTTTGCTTTGTAGAAATTTAATGTATCTGAGGTACTCTTTTTCTTCGGACATATTGGTATAAATGATTGCAATTTTACCAGGTTCGGTGATTCTGTCCGGACTGTTTTTGATATGCGATTTGTCAATTCTTTTTTTAACCACCTCATACTGCGCATTGTATGCTCCATCCACATCGAATCTTTTTTCATCCATTCTGAAACGGATAGAAAACGGTTGGTTGAAAACCAGAATCAAAGAGGCGACTTCGAGTTGAACTGGCAGTTTGGCCTTGATTTTACGGTGTTCGTATAGCATTTCGCAAATCACTTGTAATTGCCATAATCTCAGATTCTGAAGAAAGATATTGTCGTATTTTTTATCTGGTGCAATGGATGCACCGATATACATGGTGTGTTCCACACCGTCGGTTTTGAATCTCTCAAAGTAATGCGGGAAAACTTCTTGAATTTCTGACTGTCGTTTGTCGAGAATCAATGACAATCTTTTGTTGATAAGATGGACCGAATCATCAAATTTTTTGAGTGCATGATAATACCTGCCGCTGAACGGATCGAGCGTTTTCAAGTATTCGGCTACGGCTCCATCTTCGCCATTATAAATCGACTGATTGGTCAGAATCGGATGGATTTCTTCGGAGATGAAATTTTGGATTTCAGCTTCGGTACCAGCTTCAAAATTTTTATTGAGTAGATTAAGTTTTTCATTCAGTTCAAATTTTTTTTGCTCCAGCAATTCAATCCCGGTTTTTGAACCTAAATCATCCAGCGCCTTGAGCAGAAGTCCAATTTGAGATTCAAAATCGGATTTGATACTTTGGTTTCTGTTTTCCGACGAATTCCTGATGTCAACTTGGCCATAAAGCGCAACCACATCCTGAAAAGTGATTTCTCTGAAATTGTATTCACTTTGTGTACTTTTCAGGTAATTCTCGGCTTCTTTTTCAAATTTCCATGCAACACTCTCGTGCAGTCGTGTGTATTCCTTCTGTATGATAGAGCTTTTTAAATTCGAAAAATCAGTCAGTCCCTGACCCAAACGGTCAATCAAGAATGAATAAAGCAAGTTGATTCTGTAGAATGCCATTGAACTAAAAGCCAGTTTGTGGACTGATGCCAGCTCTGCAATTCCAAGAAATTCATTGCCTTTTTTGAGTGGAATCAAAGCACAACTGTTGTATCCAGAGTTTTTCAAACCATTGATAGCCACATCATTGGGATGCTTTTTCAGAAATTTTGGAATGTCTGAAATAATCAGTGCCTGATTTTCATCAATTCGTTCCTTCAAAAGCGAGTTACTAATTTTAAAACCTCTTTGTTTTGAGATATAATTTTTTAGCAACAGACTTTCTGTAAACAGATTATAAAAACCGTGAGCAATGGTTTCTGTGGTCGAATTGTAGTCAGAAATGCCGACATCCAGTGAATCAACATTGAAAATTGATTTGAGCGATTCATTTTCGGAATACTCCGAAATGGCAGTCGAAAGGGTGCGGCTCGACAATTTCTGCTTGAGATTGGTAAAGGCGGTTTCTACCGTGGTATCGTACATATTCATGATTCCAAAACCTCTGATAATCCATGAATCAGGTGGAAATTTTTGTCTCCAAAGATCAATGTCAGAAAGATTGTCAAGCAATTGATTGATGTCATCAGGACTGAGTTCAACAGCTTTTTTGGTGGGAATGACTTCCAGAAAATCAGGATTGTAAACGATTCTGTAGTGTTTGGTAATGCCAAAACTGTTTTTGAATTGAAAATAAAGAGGAAAAAATTCAGAGAGTTCTATGTTGTAATGTCTGCTAAGTATGAAACTGCAGCTCGCCACATAAAAATTGTCGTTATTAAAATTTCCGTTGTTGATGCAAAAATCCTTGCCCGATGCTTCAATGAGCTTCACAAAATGTTCTGTAGGATTTATCACCGTATTGCACCACGGAAAGGTCACTGCCGAAATCTGATGGGAGGAAAGCATGCTCGGAAAAATACAACTCATCAGTTCGTTAATCAATTCCTTGTTTTTTGTAACGACCTCTGAACCCCGAAACCCGGTTTTTAATTCAGGTACTTTTTTGACTCTCTCCAGCAAATCTTTTGCCCGGCAATCGTCTGGGAACGCAGCAAGTCGATTTTCCCAATCCTTGATGACCGCTTCAAATGTAATCTGGGGAACAAAAGGAGAGTCAAATTGTTGAAATAAATTCATTTTTTTTAATCAAATACAGCACACACAAAATTACAAAAATTAAACTAATTTTGTACAAGCAATCATTCAAATGAAACTTCTGACAATTATATCCATTCTTCTGTTTATGCAGACTTGTACGAGTCAGGAAAACCATTTAAACAATAATAAAAACATTGAAATGAGCAAAGATAATTTTGAAACAGCCACATTTGGAGGTGGATGTTTTTGGTGTGTGGAAGCGGTTTTTGAACAACTGTTGGGAGTGAAATCGGTGACTTCAGGTTTTGCAGGTGGTCATACCGAAAACCCATCGTACAAGGAAGTTTGTACAGGAACCACAGGCCATGCGGAAGTTATTCAAATCGTTTTTGACCCCCAGCAGATTTCGTTTGATGAACTGCTTGAGGTGTTTTGGACGGTGCACGACCCCACACAACTCAACCGGCAAGGAAATGATATTGGTGAGCAATACCGCTCCATTATTCTTTATGAAAATGAAGAACAAAAATTGATTGCACAAAGGTCCATCAATGACTTTGAAGCTTCCGAATTGTACGAAGGAAACTTCACAACACAACTGGTTCCACTCAATAAATTTTGGGTAGCGGAAGGATATCTACAGAATTATTATCAGACCGTAGGTGACCAAAACCCATACTGTACACTGGTCATCAAACCGAAAGTCGATAAATTTTATAAAGAATTTTATGACAAACTCAAACCCGAATACAAATAGTAGTCAGTCTTTTTTGTACAACGGATTTTCAGTAATTCCGAATTTTTTGAAAAAATAAAAATATACAAACGGAACCAGTGTACCCGCCAAACCGTAATAAGCATCCTCAATGTCCGGGGTGTTGATGAAAGGAATGAAAAGCTCGTAAATAAAATTGGACAGAATCAGCAAAACTGCAAACCAAAGAGTGTTTTTCACCTTCCCACTGAACAGGATTTCCATGAAACCAAAGACCAAACAGAGCATGAATGAAATCGAAAAATTGGAAATATGACTGTAAAATTCCGGGTCGCGAAGGAGGAAAAACTGACTGCGCACCGCCTCCGATTTTCTACCGTAAAATAGTAGAAATACGACTGCAAACAATAAAAAATAAACAATGACCGCCCAGATTTTTGGAACGAATTGCAAAGTATTTAATGACAATTGTTTTTTCATCAATCAAATGTAAGCATTTGTGGAAAGCTGTAATTCAAACCACATAAATCCTATCTTTGCGGCATGGGCAGAAAGAGGAAAAAGGAAATCATACTTGAAGGCATAGAAGCATTGCGCGCAGGCGCAAAAGGTGTGTCCATCGGGAAAACCAATGACGGAAAAACCGTACTGATCAAGGGTGCAGTGCCGGGCGATGTGGTGAATGTGTCGGTGTACAAAAAGAAGTCGAGCTATTTGGAGGGAAGGGTATTGGAAATCGTGAAACCTTCACCGGACAGAGTGCAACCGCTTTGTGAGCATTTCGGAGTTTGCGGTGGTTGTAGTTGGCAAGACCTGAATTATGTGGCGCAATTGAAATGGAAACAAAATGAAGTGGAAAATAATTTGCTGAGAATTGGTGGGTTTGAAAAGCTTGATATTCAGCCGATTCTGGGTTCTGCGAAAGAATATTTTTATCGAAATAAATTAGAATTTTCTTTTTCCAATGCGCGTTGGCTCACTGCCCAAGAAATCCAATCGGAGGAAGTTTTTGAAAGAAACGCACTCGGTTTTCATATTCCGGGGCAATGGAGCAAAGTGTTAGACATTCACCAATGTCATCTACAACCCAAACCATCCAATTCCATTCGATTGGAAGCCCGTAAATATGCCCTTGAAAACGGCTATGAATTCTTTGATTTGAAAAACAGAGAAGGTTTCTTGAGAACGATGATGATTCGCAACAACCGCAAAGGCGAATTCATGGTTTTGGTTCAGTTTTTTAAGGAGGACAAACCGCGGCGCGAAGCCTTTCTAGAGCATTTGAAAAATAAATTTACAGAAATCGTTTCTCTGCTGTATGCCATCAATTCCAAAGGAAATGATTCTTTGTATGATTTGGAAATTCAATTGTATGCTGGACAGGATTTTCTGATGGAGGAAATGGAGGATTTGCAGTTCAAAATCGGTCCGAAAAGTTTTTATCAAACCAATCCAGAACAGGCTTATGAATTGTACAAAATCGTTAGAAATTTTGCGGATTTAAAAGGCGGCGAAACCGTTTATGACCTCTATACCGGAACGGGAACCATTGCTCAGTTTGTTGCCAAAAAAGCCGGAAAAGTCGTTGGAGTAGAAGCGGTTCAAGAAGCGATTGACGCCGCCAAAGCCAATGCAGAAGCCAATGGAATTGTGAATTGCTCGTTTTATTGTGGCGATATGAAAGAGATTTTTGATGATGCTTTTATTTCTGAGAACGGAAACCCCGATATCATCATCACCGACCCGCCCAGAGACGGTATGCACAAAAGCGTGGTGGAAACCATTTTGAGGATTGCGCCAGAAAAAGTGGTTTATGTCAGTTGCAATTCAGCTACACAGGCCAGAGATTTGGCATTGATGAAATCCCATTATAAAATCACAAAAGTCCGTCCGGTGGATATGTTTCCGCAAACCGCACATGTTGAAAATGTGGTGTTATTAGAACGGATTTCTGATAATTCTATGGATTAATTTCTTGGATTTTCAAGGATTTCCAAAGATTTTACTGCGGTCAGCGGCGTGATTTTCACCCGTTTGCTGCCTTCTTCTACATAGAAATAATTTTGAGCATTGGACGCAATCAAATGGATTTTCATGGGTTTTTTGTTGTCCAAACAGCTGAGTTCATAATTGAATTCGAGTTTTTCGTGATGAATTTTCTGGTTCATCCGGTAGCCGTCCACATAGCCCAATCCCATATAAAATCCTGTCAAACAAAGCGCAAGCGAAAAAACAATGGTTTTGAAAAATTCGGATTTGACCGCTTCCTCAGACAGGTTTACACTTTTCTTTTTACTGAACATAAAATATTCCCTGAACCATTTTTTGTCTTTGTATTTGGGCATCAAAACGACATAAAACAAATAAACAAAACCAATCATCAACAGCAGCGCAAAAAATGAGGTGCGGCTGCGGGTAATTTCGGCAATGGGGCTCAAAAGAATGTCGGTCAGGGTAGTGTGTCCGAAAATGTTGATGCCGAGCTGATTGTAAAAAATACTTTCCCGGATGATGCCGAGAACAATCAGAAACAAATAGCCAAACGGCAACAGGTATTCGGCTCTTTTAGTGTAATTTTCCATTTCAAGGATTTACTTACTAAGAATTTTCAAAATTACACAAAATTGTTTCAATCTAAATTTTTAGGCTGAAATCTGATTTGTAATTGAATTATTTTTTCTTGCTGAAATAAGCTTCAAAAGCATGAAAATTCATGGAAAGGCTATAAGCGAGACTCATGAAAATTAACCATGAAATCAGGAATGAGGTGAATTTTTCTACACCGAACTGTAGAAATTCATTTTTAGAAAAAATCTGCATAACAATGACAATGAGTACATAGCAGACGCTAATTACAAAATATGCGATTCTTTTGTTTTTCACACGAAAGGAAAAAGTATAAAAATAAAATAGCAGCAGTGCAGCCAGATAACCGCCAAAAGTAACCAAGGCAATGCCTTTGATGTCGAATTGGTTTTCTGCTACATACACTTCGGGCATGAACGAGTCTAATAAATAAACCACGATGCTCATACCGATGAAAACCCCGTAACTTTGAAGAATTGAAATGATGATTCCAAAGGGTTTGGATTTCACAATAATTTTTTCTCGATTGACAATACTGACTGCAAATGCAAAAATCAACGGTAAAAACCACAGGGCTTTTCCTGTTGATGGAAGCAGTATTACAGCCAGTATCACCAAAAAAGGACTTAGAAAAGATTTTTTTATATTTCTGTAAATTTTTTTCTGTTGCATGCTACAAAGTTTTCAAATCAATCAACAGACTTATTTCTTCTTTGACTTTGATGGCACCACCTAATTTGTTGGGTGCTTCGAGGTCAAAATCACTGAATTTCAATTCAATTTCACCTTTCAGTCCTCCTTTTTCACTTCTGAGTTTCAGATTTTTCATGTGCTTCACTTTTCCGGCCAAATCAAGCCGTAAGTTGTATCTGTATAGCTGCCCTTCTTTACGAACATCTGAAACAGTAATAAACACCCAAGGATATTGTTTTTCCTTGAGTGTTTTTCTGAAATCACCGGTCAGCAGAAAATTCCCGCATCCAAATTTCTTGACCGGAATTTTGTAATTGATTCCAATTTTTTGATTCAAATAGAGCGTGTCTTTGGTATCTAATTTATAATCGCAATCATATTTTCCGATAGATGTTGAGCCTTTGACAGAAAATGTTTTTGGGCCTAACAGTATGTAATCTTCAGCAAACGGTCTGAAACTACCAGATATGAGCATGAGCACAAATACGAAACCAAAGACACGCATAAAAAACCATTAAAAACTGTTAAAATGCAATCACTGCCTCTGCTACAAATCCGCTGAATTTACCATCATGTAAGATGCTGTCTGGATTGTAGCCTTTGTATTTCTGATTGACATATTCTAGTTTAAGCATGATGTTGTTGGTCATGAACCAACCACCACCAATGTTGAAACGGCTTACTTCAATGTCGTCTTTGTTGGCCATTTCTCCTTTGACTTGGTTGTATCTGCCACCGAAATAAAAGTTTTCGTTGCCCCCAAATCGATAAAGTAATTCTGCTGAATACTGATTGAAAGTTCTTCTGTCTTCCTCCACTGCATTTTTACCTCTTGCATTTTCATAAACGCCAAAGAATTCAAGTCCTTTGTATTTTATGAATGGGTTGATCATGAATGCGGTCAGTTTTTGGCTGAAACCGGGATTGATCATTCCTGAACGGAAGTTTCCTGAAGAAGAAGCCTGTAGATTCTCCATTACATAATAGTATCTGGAACCGGCTCTGTCTCCGTCATAGAAATCAGTTCGCATGGAATTGGCATTGTTGTAAACAGAACCTGTCAACCGCACTCTCAAATCCTCGTCCAACTGTTTGTCATAACCCACTTTGGCATAAATCGAAGGGCTGGTTCCGCTGCTCGCATGCTGATTCAAACGACCATTTGAAACCGCTGCCATCCCCAACCATCCGTCGCGTTTGTAATAAACTTCTGCAAAAATCATGGTGGTATAAGCATCCATAATTAAGTTTCCGACAAATGGATTGGTCATCGCATGGGCATTGTCACTTCTTCTGAAGTGAGCATCCCCGTAGTTGATTTCGTCGTGTCCGAATTTAAGTGTCGCATAATCCATGACTCCTTTCAAGAAATCTTCTTTGATGAAATCGAGTTTGTCAATCTGCAAATACCCACCTTTTACATAAGCTTCATTGTGGTGTCTGGATGAAAGGAAAGTACGCAAATGAAGGTTTACTCCGTCATACAAAGCAACATTCAAGTCCAGATTGGCTGTTGCCAAGTTGAAGTTGTTTCCGATGTCATAGAGTTGATTGAGGTTGACACCGTCTGCATTCAGGTTGGGATTGGCGTTGTTTTCGTGCTGAATTGCTTGAAACTGCAATGCGAATCCTCCGCCGATGTTGACTTTGACTTTCTCAAAAGTAGTGGCCGTATCTTTTGGTGCTTCAAACATCGTTCTTGCCACTTTGGTTTGCGGATACCAATTGTCTAATTTGTAATCAGATTCCTGCGCGGTTAATGATGAGCTTATCACCATTGCAACCACTAAAACAAAAAGTTTTTTCATATTTATGGTTTTATTGTTATTTAAATTTTACTTCGAAGGTCATTTTTACTGCATCACCAGTTTTGACGGTTCCCATCAATGCTACCGGAGGCGTGATTTTGTAATCGGACAGTTTGAAACTGTAATCACCTTTCAGCGTGTGAACTCCGCCGGAGCTGCTTTCTTGTGCTTTGAGACTCACAGATTTGGAAACACCCGCGATGTTGAAAGTACCGTTCAATGTCCAAGTATTTCCTGATTTTGTTGCGCTTTTCAGCGTGAATTCCACATTTTTATATTTGTTGGTTTTTAACGCTTCGTAAGCTTTTTTGTCCATCCCGTTCTTACCGCTTTTGATACTTTCAGCCGGCATGGTGATTTTCATTGAATTGATAGCGGTGAGTTTGCCCCCGCTTTCTACTGCACTCATGTTTCCTGTGGCTGTGCTCGAAGGCATGCTCCAATCATGAAGTGTGGAAGTTCCTGAAATGGCCAAATTTGGTTTGGGCTGTAATTGATAAGTTTTTTGAGCAAAAGAAAATTGTATGGCAGAAAGAAATACAATGACTAAAATTGCTTTGGTTGATAATAATGTTTTCATAACTAAATCCTTTTTATGTTCTATACAAAGTTGCTTACTAAACCGCAATTTTCTAATGATTCAAATGAGCCTAAAATCTGATTTGCAAAAAGGACTTAGATGATTCGGAACGGGTACAAAAACTGATTTAAATCAACTAATGATTGAAATGGATTGCTCGCTGTTGAACCCATTGTTAATCAATGCTTTGGTTTTGATTGTAGATAGTAACTTTCTTAATGCCGAGCCTTTGACTGTATTTTTAATTTTGGCATATACTATTAAGGTATGCCGATGATTTGGCTAAATTTGTTGTTTTGGATTTTAAGTCAACAATATGGAGAAAATCAGAGTCAATCTTCAGAAAATTGAACAACGCATTCAGTCAGCATGTGAAAAAACCGGGCGGAACAGAGAGGAAGTAAAACTGCTGCTCGCCACCAAAACGGTTGAACCGAAAAGAATTAAATCCGCATTTCTGGCTGGATATACGCTGATTGCGGAAAATAAAATTCAGGAACTCAAAGAGAAATTTGAAGCATTGAAAGATGTGCCTCATAAAAGTCATTTCATCGGGCATCTGCAAACCAATAAAATCAAGGAAGTTCTGAAATACAATGTAAGTTGCATAGAATCATTGGATCGATTGAGATTGGCTGAAAAACTTCAAAAGCGATTGGAATTTGAAGATAAAACCATGGATGTGCTGATTCAGGTCAATACTTCTTTTGAGGAGAGTAAATTCGGCAGCAGTCCTGAGAATGCAATCAATTTGGTGAAAGCCGTTGCACAAATGGACAGAATCCGAATCAAAGGCCTGATGACCATCGGATTGTTCAGTGCCGATGCAGAAAAAGTCAGAAAATGTTTTCAGTTGTTAAAATCCATTCAACAAAAAATTATTGAAGAAAATATTCCAAATGTGGAAATGCGAGAGTTGTCGATGGGAATGAGCGGAGATTTGGAAATTGCCATAGAAGAAGGGGCGACCATCGTCAGGGTGGGGACTGCGGTTTTCGGCAAAAGAAAATATCCCGACAGTTATTATTGGAATGAAAGCAAGTGATAAATGAGAATAATTGTATTTTTGACCCGAAATGAAATGAAATTATGAAGTTGAGGCAATTGATTCCTATTTTGTTCTGTATTTCTTTTTTGCCAATGGGTTGTGAGGAAGACGACATTTGCATTGGTGAAGGGACACCCCATCTGACAGTGGTTTTCAGGAATATCCAGAACACTTCCAATCAGATGGATACGCTGAGTATATATCGTTCTGCCGATATTGGTTTTGAAAATTCAGACACGATTTACGAAAAAATTTTTACAGATAGTATCAAACTGCCGATGGGTGGACTGAACGATGAACGAGTTTACTTTAAAATCAAAAGAAGGAGCAATGTTGACCAAGATATTTTGACCATTGATTATCAATCCAAATCAGAATATGTATCCAAAGCTTGTGGTTTCAGGCTGGTGTATGAAAACTTGAGTTATCAAATCACAAATTATCATATTAATTCAATTGTTCCGTCAGAATCAAACGAACTGAGAGATGAATCGATTACGAATCTTTATATTGTTCTGGACAATTAGTTTGTTCGGCATTCCGCTCGATGCACAACAGGATTCACTCCATCTGGAAGCCAATACAGTTTTGACTGTAAAAGATTCTTTGGAGTTGAGTGAAAGACACAGAAAGGCTGGAATTGTTTTTGTGGGAGCAGATTTGTATAGCCTTGCGCTGTCCGGTTTTTCTGACCGTCAGGGGGGAGCTGCATTTATTTCGTATAGGGTTTTCAATAAGTGGAATATGGTAGCAGAAGTCGGCTATGAATCTAACAATTACAAGGACTTGGATTGGCTCGTAGATGTGAATGGAATTTATTTTAAACTGGGTTTTAATTGGTTTATTTCACAAGACCACCAAGACAACTCTAACGGATTCTATACAGGTGCGAGAATTTCATATTCTGCTTATCAGCAGCAAATCAAACAATATCCGGTCCGTTTGTCCAACAATCAGGTGGATGAATATGGTAGTCTTCCGGCTGAAAATGTAAGTGCTTATTGGTTTGAAATGGTGGCCGGTGGCCGAATCAAACTCATCAGTAATCTGTATGCGGATGTTTCGGTGAGACCCATGATTTATATGGGTTCAAAAAAGCAGGAAAACATTGAACCTTTGGTGATTCCGGCTTATGGAAAAGACCGTGGGCCGATCAATTTCACCATTGTATGGGGTTTGAGTTGGAAACTGTTTTAATCAATTATTTTAAATATATTTGCCTACCTATAAGATATATTAGTCTTTTATAATGAAGTCAGATAAGTTTAAGTTGTCGGTTCTTGTCGTTCTGGTGGTTTCATTTCTCGCTTATTCTTTTGAATTATATGTAGAACCACCGCCAAACGGCAGTAAAAAAGTTACAATAGGCAGCCCCGAAGAACAAGGGAAAATGCTTTGGCAGCAGAAAAACTGTACTTCTTGTCATCAGTTGTACGGATTAGGCGGACATCTGGGACCGGATTTGACCCATGTGAGTTCACAAAGAAGCCCCGAACATATTGCCGCATTTTTAATGAGCGGAACCATCGTAATGCCGAATTATCATTTCAGTCAAGAAGAAATAAACGCTTTGATGGCCTTTCTCAAATCGGTAGATGAATCGGGCAACGGAGATCCCAGAACTTTTAAACTGAATTTGGATGGAACAATTTCACAGAAGAACAATTAATTACTTCTATGCGCTCGCATTGATTTTATTGAGTACAGGTCTTATCTTTGGTTTTTTGGGTGCGTTGGAATACATTTTACCAGGTGTTTCCAAAAGATACATTTCTTTCGAAAAAATCAGACCATTACATGTTTCTTCCATGGTTTTCTGGATACTCACAGCTGCGGTGGGGGCTGTACTCACATTTTTACAGGAACATATAGGAAAGGGGTTGAGATTTCCCAAACTGGCCAAATTACAGTTGATGATTTTTGGTTTGACTTTTTTTGGAATCCTTGTCAGTTATCTGTTCGGAATTTTTGGCGGCAGGGAATACTGGGAATTCCATCCCGCATTTACCATCCCACTGTGGATGGGCTGGACATTGTTCATTGTGAATATTTATGGCTCAATGAACAGCTTTAGAAAACAACCCGTGTATGTCTGGATGTGGTTGACCGGAGGTGTTTTCTTCTTGTTTACCTACAGTGAATCCAATCTTTGGCACCTGGCCTGGTTCAGAAATGAAATCGTGCATGATATGACGATTCAATGGAAATCCTACGGTTCATTGGTTGGTTCATGGAATATGCTTGTTTATGGTTCATCGATTTATCTGATGGATAAAATTGCAGGCAATCAAAAATACAGTTTTTCAAACATTGCTTTTTGGTTGTATTTCCTCGGTCTCTTCAACGGAATGTTCAATTGGAGCCACCACATATACACCCTTCCCACTTTTGATTATGTCAAACACATCGGATACGCAGTAAGTATGACCGAACTGATTTTGTTTGCAAGAATCATCTATCTGTGGCGAGATTCGCTGAGTAGCATCCAAAGGAACTATCATCTGCTGAGCTATAAATTCATCATGGCAGCTGACATTTGGATATTTGTCACACTCGGATTGGCCATCGCCATGTCAGTACCGGCGTTAAATATTTATATGCATGGTACCCATGTGGTAGTTGGACACACCATGGGTGCTACCATCGGTATCAATAGTATGCTGTTGCTGTCTTTTATTTACGACAGAATTATAGACCAATCATCAATTGACAAATTCAAAAAAAGTATTCATCTCGGCTATTGGATTATTCAAATCAGTCTGCCCGTATTCTTTCTAAGTCTTGTAACGGCAGGGTTTATCAAAGGACATTGGCAGATGCAGGAAGACAGAATTCCCTTTGTAGGGATGTTGCATTCACTGCGACCGTATTTTGTTTTGTTTACTATCTCAGGAACCACTTTAATCATTGGTTTTTTTATGGTAATAATACCTGCATTTAAGACATTGATCGGATACAGCGAACAAAAAACAGGAGAAATCAAATAAATCCATTTGCTTTCTCCTGCCATTACAAATAAGAACTTTTTGTAAGGTTTATCTTTCCAGATGGTATCTGACGGGAAGATTGAATATTAGCTTCACATTGCTACCATCGGAGGTTTCTGCCGGCTGTATGTATTTTCTTTTCTGAACCATTTTTTTCGAAATTCTGTCCAATGCATTTTTGGCTTCAGCGCTGAGTTCTTTGTCTCCGTTTTTTGCGGCTCTGACCTGCACAATTCTCCCCATTTCGTCCACCACAAAACTAAGTCGTGCATTTGCTTGTTCGATTCCTTTGCTGTTGGCGATTTCTTCAAAATCTTTCAGCTGAACACCAAGCTCTGCAGACAATTTCTCGGCCATACAACGGGTGAGTTCATCATTGTTTTTTGATTTCTCACAACCTGGATAAATCGCCATTTTTGTCACTTGTTTCACATTCATTGTTTTGGGCGTTTCAGGAACTGAAGACTCCGGGGTATTATCAACTCCAGTTGCGTTTCCGGTTGTATTTTCACCAGGATTGTGCGCACCGATTTCATTAGGATTGCCGGTGTTTTCATCACCTTCCGAAATGCCTATGTCAACTTGAGAAGCCAATGGATGTTCAACAGGCGGATTGGCAGTGGGTTGAGGAACTATGTCTGTTCCTGATTTTTCTTTTACAGTAATGACCGGTTTGGTTTTTTCAATCGGTTTCACAGCTGGCTTTTCAGCCGGTGGCTCCTCTATTTTTGCAAGCACATGAATGGGTGGAGTATTTCTTTTGTAGGTGACCGGCTCATCCTTGGAAGTGACAGAGAGTGCCGTAATTGCAATTCCAAGTGAGAAAACCACAACAAGCAAAGATTTGAGCAAATTTCTGCCGGCTGTCGTTCTTTGTACATAGGCACCGTATGCCTTGTTTCGATTTTCAAAAAGAAAATCATTCCACGATTGTCTGTTATTTTTCATTGTAAGACGATTTAAATATTAAACATAATTAACAGGTACATTCACATTTTAATAGTCAGAAAATTGAATTGCAATTCAAACGCATCATGATATTTGTCAGTTTTCAAATTCCGTGCCTATAAATTATTCACAATAAAACTTTAACAAATTACACAGCTTGTTAAAAACTTTATTCTCAGAAAAATTATCTTCTTTGAACTACAATTTCTTATCTTAGCCCGGCTTATGGAAGAAATAGGAAGATTCGAGTCAGTAAAGCGTAAAACGCAGAGTGTTATTAACTTAGAGAGAGGGAAATTGCCGCCGCAGGCCATTGATTTGGAAGAAGCAGTGCTGGGTGCAATGATGATTGACAAAAAAGGTATCGATGAAATCATCGATGTTTTATTTCCCGAAGTATTTTATAAAATACAGCATCAGACCATTTATGCTGCCATTCAAAAACTGTTCAATGCTACCCAACCCATTGACCTTTTGACTGTTTCTAATCAGCTTAAAAGCGAGGGAAAACTGGATTTGATTGGAGGTGAATATTATCTGATTCAGCTGACTCAGAAAATCACATCCGCTGCACATATCGAATACCACGGCCGTGTGTTGATTGAAAAGTATGTTCTGCGCCAACTCATAGAAATTTCGTCAAATATCATTGATAAATCTTATGACGAAACAACCGATGTGTTGGAATTACTCGATCATTCTGAAAGAAAACTTTTTGATATTGCCGAAAAAGGCATCAAGAGAAGTTTTTCCGATTCGGGTACTCTCGTGCATGAAGCCATTGAGAAAATCAGGGCAAGGTCAGAAAAAGGAGGAATGAGTGGTGTGCCATCTGGATTCAATAGAATAGACAAAATTACATCTGGATGGCAGGATTCTGACCTGGTGATTATTGCTGCTCGTCCGGGGATGGGTAAAACTGCATTTGTACTTTCGATGGCCAGAAACATGACCGTTGATTACAAAATCCCGGTGGCGGTTTTTTCGTTAGAAATGTCAAGTGTGCAGCTGATAACCAGAATGATTTCGAGTGAAACCGGAATTTCTTCAGAAAAATTAAGAAAAGCTACACTCGAAAACCACGAGTGGAAACAATTGTTTAACAAAGTAAAGACGCTTGAAAACGCACCCTTGTTCATTGACGATACTCCGGCACTCTCCATCTTCGACCTTAGGGCAAAGGCCAGAAGACTGGTGTCCCAACACGACATCAAACTGATTGTCATCGACTATCTGCAACTGATGACCTTAGGCGGTTCCAGACAAACCGGCAATAGGGAACAAGAAATTGCAACCATTTCAAGAAATCTGAAGTCCATCGCCAAAGAATTGAACATTCCGGTCATTGCACTATCGCAATTGTCCCGTTCGGTTGAAACCAGAGGCGGAAACAAAAGGCCTTTGCTTTCTGATTTGAGAGAATCCGGAGCAATCGAACAAGATGCAGACATTGTTTCATTTATATACAGACCAGAATATTACAATCTGGATGTCTGGGACGACGATATGGCATCCTCCTGCATAGGTCAAGCAGAATTCATTATATCAAAACACAGAAATGGTTCTCTTGAAAATATAAGACTTAGATTCATTAAAGAGCAAGCAAAATTCAAAGATTTAGAGGATGATTTCATCAGCGGAAATTTTGAATTTCAAAGCGCACTGAATAACGATGAGGGCGTAGATGATTCATCGGGCAGCATCAACCTGCCGACCATTGACCCTTCGGATTCATTCAGCAGAGACAATATCTTCGATGAATATTCAGACATTGACGACGAAGACGACGATGAGCTCGATTTTTAACCACTAAAAATCATCTTTTTAACTGTAAATTTTTATAGCCGAATTCTTTTTCTATTCATAAATTTGAATCATTAAAACAGAAATTAAAATGGCCTACTTTGATGATACCCAAACCGCATTTAAACTCAAGTCAAACAAGGATTTGAAAAAGGCGAAATTATTGTTCAAACTCATGGGAAATCCCTTTCTGACCAAACTGGGAACTTATTTTTTCAAAATCCCATTTGTAACTGATATTCCTTTTATAAAACCGATTGTTAGAAATACGATTTATAATCAATTTGTAGGCGGAGTGACCACCGATGAGTGTTTGATTGTAGCCAAAAATCTTTACCGTTCTGGTGTCAGATCTATCATGGATTATTCCGTAGAAGGACAGTCCACCGATGAGGAATTTAACCATGTGAAAGAAGAAATCCTCAAACTTATACAGATAGCCAAAGAAAATCCGGCCGAAATTCCCTGCGTGGTTTTTAAACCTACTGGTTTTGGTCGTATTGACATTTATGAGAAAGCCGGAAACAACTTACCTATGGCTGATCATGAAATGAAAAGCTGGGAAAATATCAGAAAGAGATATCAGGAGGTTTGCCAATCGGCATACGACAATGGAGTTCCAATCATGGCCGATGCCGAAGACAGTTGGATGCAGGATGCTGCGGACCAACTGATGGACGAAATGATGCAAAAGTTCAATAAAGAACGATGTATTGTATGGAGCACACTTCAGCTGTATAGACATGACCGATTGTCGTATCTACAGAAAATTTATGAAAAAGCAAAAAATGAAAATTATCTGATTGGTTTCAAAATCGTTCGTGGAGCATATATGGAAAAAGAGTGGGATCGAGCAAAAGAAATGGGCTACAGAAACCCAATTCAACCCAACAAAGAAGCTACCGACCGCGATTTTAATCAAGCCATGGAATTTATGGTAGAACATATCGACAGGATTTCACTTTTTGCCGGTACGCACAACGAATACAGTAGCGAACTGCTGACGCGTTTGATGGAAGAACACAATATCCAAAAGGATGACCACAGAATCTGGTTCGGACAATTGTACGGGATGAGTGATAATATCAGTTTCATACTCGGCGAAAAAGGCTATAATGTTGCCAAATACTTGCCCTACGGACCCATCAAAAAAGTAATGCCTTATTTGGTCAGAAGGGCACAGGAGAATACTTCAGTGGCTGGACAAACCGGAAGAGAACTATCGCTGATACAAAAAGAAATAAACAGAAGAAAATCAAAATAAACTTCCGCCGTTTGCACTCATTCTGCATCAAACTGAATTTGATTTCATCGGTTCATTTCCTTTGTTTTTATTAAATTGGCTGATTCAACAAAAAAATTATCAGTACTGAGTTTATCATACTATGGGCGAACTTCATTTTGTCGAAATTATATTGCCGTTGGCACTACCGGGTACTTTTACCTATGAAATAGACAGAGAGGAAAAAGACAAACTCAGTGTCGGGCAACGAGTATCAGTTCCCTTTGGCAGTAACAAACTTTATACCGGTATCATCCATTCGTTTCATCAAAACAAACCCGAATTGTTCAAAACCAAAAGAATCGATTCGATTCTGGATGAGCAAGCTGTGGTCACAGAAAATCAAATCAGGTTTTGGGAATGGATGGCCGATTATTATATGTGTTCCTTGGGAGATGTTTACCGCAACGCCATTCCGACAGCCCTCAAATGGGAAAGTGAAACCATGTTAAGGTTCACCGAACAGATGGACGAAGACATGGATGATTTAACAGACGACGAAAAAATCGTGGTGCAGGCCATAGGCAACAAAGGTCTGCTTTCTGTCAAAGAAACAGCAAAACTCATCGAGAGGAAATCTGCAATCCCGGTGGTCAAATCGTTATGGGAAAAAGGAATCGTCAGACTGGACGAAATTTTGATAGAGAAATATACACCCAAAATTGAACTCTATGTCAAAGTCAATCCCAAACTAAAAAGCAACCAGCGTTTGTTCATTGAATTGATGGGAAAACTCAAAAATGCAAACCGTCAGCGAGAATTGCTGCTAAAACTAATTGTTGAAGAACAACAATCTCCAAAACCAATTAAAGTATCAAAATTCCTGAAAGAACATTCGGGTACACACACCATGCTCAGGTCAATGGAAGACAAAAGCTTGGTTGAAATATATGAACAAACCACTTCAAGAATCGATTCGGAAGAAATAGATGTAATTGATTCAAAAACACTTAGCGAAGAACAAAACAAAGCATTGAAATCGGTAAGTGAATTTTTTGACCAAGACAAAGCCGTTTTATTACATGGAATCACTTCGAGCGGAAAAACAGAGATCTACATCAAACTGATTGAAGAATGCCTGATTCACCAGCAAACAGTCTTGTTCCTGCTGCCCGAAATCTCGATTGCATCACAAATGGTTGCACGAATCAGAAAACATTTTGGTGAAATCACAGGCATTTATCATTCAAAATTCAACCAGAGTGAAAGAGTGGAACTCTGGCAAAAAACACTAAATGGTGAATACAAAATTATCATTGGTGCTCGCTCAGCCATTTTTCTGCCTTTTAGAAATATAGGACTGATCATTGTGGACGAAGAACATGAATCCGCCTACAAACAAAATGATTCAAAACCCTTTTTCAATGCCAGAGACATGGCGTTGGTAATGGCTGCACAATACAATTCACAAATCATTCTGGGTTCGGCAACACCTTCGCTCGAAACTTATCACAATGCAGTGAGCAGAAAGTATGGATATGTTACACTGAGTCGAAGATTTTCAGAGGTGGAACTTCCTAAAATTGAACTGGTCGATTTGCGCTCAGCCATGAAAAACAAAGAAATCAGTGGAGACATCAGCCACCGGCTGAAAGACGCCATTCAGGAAAATTTTGCTTCCGGAAAACAAATTTTGATTTTTCAGAATCGCCGTGGTTTTGCACCCGTGGTTGAATGTTTGAATTGCGGACACACACCTTATTGCCCGAATTGCGATGTTCCTCTGACTTTTCACAAACGAAGCAATTCCATGAGGTGCCATTATTGCGGTCATGCCCAAGCAATGATGAGCAGATGTCACAATTGTCTGAGCCGAGAAATTACCACCAAAGGGATAGGTACCCAACAAATAGAAGAGCAATTGAAAGTTCTTTTTCCCAAAATGAACATCGCCAGAATGGATGTGGATGCCATGCGCAGAAAACATGCTTATGAAAAAACACTGGATGAATTTGATCGACAAGAAATCGACCTGCTTGTAGGTACACAAATGATTGCCAAAGGCTTGGATTTCAAAAACATAGGATTGGTGGGTGTCATCAGGGCCGATTCCATTTTGAATTTCCCTGATTTTCGAGCACACGAAAAGGCTTTTCAACTTTTGACACAAGTGGCAGGCCGTTCAGGCAGACGAAAAGAGCAGGGGAGGGTGTTGATTCAGACTTTTAATCCGGACCATGAAATATTGCAGAATGTGATTCGGTACGATTATAAAAACACGGCGAGAAATATTTTATACGAACGAAAATCCTTTTTGTATCCACCTTTTATTAGACTCATCAGACTCAGTTTCAGACACAATAACCGTGAAAGGAATGACAAGGTGGCTGAACAGTTTGTCTGTCTGATGAAAAACTACTTGGACGAAAAACATCTGTTGGGGCCGGAAGAACCCCCGGTGAACAGAATCAGGAATCAGTACATTCAACAGGTGCTGATAAAAATTCCAGAGAACCAGAAACCCGGAACAATCAAAAGAATGATTACCGGAAGCATTGACCGATTGCATACCGTGGCGGTATATCGTTCGGTAAAAATTGACATTGATGTAGATCCTTTGTGAATTTATTTAATGAGAAGAAACAAAAACACCCCGTTCAATCAGATTGCACGGGGTGTTTCAATGATTTTATTTTCATTAGAATTGGGTATAATCCAAATCTACTTGTTCTGCTGCTTTTTTGTAATGACCCGAATCGAGTTTCTCTTTCACCGCAGTGAATGCCTCGAGCGTGTATTCAATATCCTCATCTTTGTGTGCGGCAGTTGGGATGATTCTGAAGATAATGGTCCCCTTTGGAATGACCGGATAGACCACTACTGAAACGAAAATGTTGTGGTTTTCTCTCAAGTCTTTGGCCATGATGGTAGCTTCAATCGGACTTCCCTGAAGTATGACAGGGGTAACACAGGTATTGGTCAATCCCAAATTGAAACCTCTTTCTTTTAATCCTGACTGAATTTTGTTGACATTTTCCCAAAGTTTATTTTTGAATTCAGGTTGATTTCTCAAAAGTTCCAGTCTTTTCAATGCGCCGATGACCATAGGCATGGGCAGTGATTTGGCAAAAATCTGAGAGCGCATATTGTATTTCATATAGCGGATGACATCTTTGTCCCCGGCAAAGAATGCACCTATGCCTGCCATTGATTTGGCAAAAGTTGAGAAATACACATCGATCTGGTCGGTCACTCCTTGTTCTTCGCCCACGCCCGCTCCGGTTTTTCCAAGTGTACCAAAGCCGTGTGCATCATCCACCATCAGTCTGAAATCGTATTCATTTTTGAGTGCACAGATTTCTTTGATTTTACCTTGTTCGGCCATCATTCCAAATACACCTTCGGTAATGACCAGAATTCCACCACCGGTTTCTGCGGTGATTTTCTTTGCTCTTTCAAGGTTCTTTCTCAGGCTGTCCATATCGTTGTGTCGGAAAGTAAATCTTTTGCCCAAATGCATTCTCACACCGTCCACAATACAAGCGTGAGATTCAACATCATAAACCACTACATCATTTTTAGACAACAAAGAATCAATACCGGAGACCATTCCTTGGTACCCGTAATTCAAAAGATAGGCGGACTCTTTGCCTACGAATGCTGCAAGTTCATTTTCCAACTGTGCGTGGAATTTTGTTTGTCCAGTCATGGCTCTGGCGCCCATCGGATAAGCCATTCCGTACTTTGCAGCTGCGTCAGCGTCTGCTTTTCTGACTTCAGGATGATTGGCCAATCCAAGGTAATTGTTTATGCTCCAAACCACTACGTCCTTTCCTTTAAATTTCATTCTCGGACCGATTTCTCCCTCGAGTTCTGGAAAAATAAAGTAACCTTCACCGTAATCGGCAAATTGTCCCAATGGCCCGGGATTTTTTCTGATTCTTTCAAAAATATCCATGATTTTATTTGATTATATTTGGGTTAAGTATCGAAAATGCTCCTCAATCTGATTGGGAGCATTTTCTGTGAAATTAATTTTATTTACAATGATATTCTCATATCAATTTTTCAACATGTTGCACTGTGGCATTTGATTCCAAGCCGTTCAGACGACTGTTGGTAAATCCTTGTTCTTTCATCCATTCGTCGCTGAACACCTTCGTTATGTATCTTGAACCGTGGTCTGGAAATATCAAAACAACTTTGTCACTTTCTTTGAATTCACCGTTCATTTGTTTGTATGCTTGTACTACCGCACCACTTGTATATCCACCCATAATTCCTTCTTTCAGAGCGATTTCACGGGTTCTGTAGGCACTTTCTTCGTCAGTTACCTTAATGAATTTATCGATGATGTCGAAATCGGTGGCCTCAGGAACCAGATTTTTTCCCAATCCTTCGATTCTGTAGGGATAAATTTCGTTTTTGTCCAGCTCGCCTGTTTCATGGTATTTTTTCAGAATCGAACCATAGGCATCTACACCGATAATTTTAATGTTCGGATTTTTTTCTTTCAGAAATCTCGCAGAACCAGAAAGTGTCCCACCCGTACCACAACAAGCAATCAGGTGAGTGATTTCTCCTTTGGTCTGTTCCCAGATTTCAGGACCTGTGGTCAGGTAGTGTGCTTCAATGTTCTTGGGATTGAAATATTGGTTGATGTAGAATGAATTGGGGGTTTCCTTTGCAATTCTTTTTGCCACCTCATAGTAAGATCTTGGGTCATCCGCAGCAACACTTGAGGGGCATACGAAAACCTTGGCTCCTAATGCTTTCAGATAAGCGATTTTTTCATCTTTCGTCTTGTCCGAAACGGCCAAGATACATTTGTAGCCTTTGATAGCGCTGACCATGGCAGCACTGAAACCGGTATTGCCAGAAGTTGTCTCTACGATGGTTGCACCCGGTTTGATCAAACCAGCTTTCTCCGCATCTTCAATAATGTGAACAACAATTCGGTCTTTGGTTGAATGCCCGGGGTTGTAACTTTCTAACTTAGCGTAAACCTCACCTGGAATTTCTTGGCCTATTTTGTTTAGTTTGACTAAGGGTGTGTGCCCAATTAGTTCTAAGACATTGTTATAAGTTCCAGTCATTACATTTAGTTCTTATTTACAAACCGCAAATTTAGGAATTTTTATCAAAAATCCCATTTTTACCCATATGATTATTAACATTGCTCTAACATAACGAAAAGCATCGCTTGGATTTGTGGCTTGTAATTGATTAATATTGTGCTGTTTCATTAAAAATATGTTCCAGTATTTTTTTGTCTTTATCGGTTAATAATTTTTCTCTGCGAGCCATCATTTTGGCTGCAGCATCAAAACTTGTATTCAATTCGAAGCGACTCGAATCCCTGCTACCACCCCAGTTAAAAGAATTCACGAAGTTGGGAGGGAAGCCAGGTTTAAAAATATTGGATGACACACCCACGACAGTTCCGGTGTTGAATTGGGTGTTGATGGCTGATTTTGAATAATCTGCCATGAACAATCCACAGAACTGAAGCCCGGTATTCAAATACTTTTTTTGATTATAATCCCAAAGTTTTACATCTGCATAATTGTTTTTCAGATTTGAATTGTTGGTCCCCGCACCCAGATTGCACCATTCGCCCAAAACCGAATTTCCCAAAAAACCGCTGTGTGACTTGTTCGAATACCCCATTAGTATGGCATTGTTCAACTCTCCGCCCACTTTTGAATGAGGACCAATGGTCGTACCAGGATATACGATGGTCCCCATATTGATTTTTCCGCCTTCACACAATGCCAAGCCGCCTCTTATTAAACTGCCCTCCATGATTTCTGCACCTTCACCTATATATATGGGGCCATTGCTTGCGTTCAGGCTTGAATATTCAACAATGGCTCCTTCTTCCAAAAAAATATTTTCAGGATTTACCACCCGATTTCCATCGGGTATCGGCTGAGATTCTCGGTCTTTTGTCAGTAAATCAAAATCATGTCGTATAGCGAATTCATTGTATATAAACAATTCCCACAAATGTCGGATGTGAACCGCCACGCTGTTCAGTTTCTTTTTGGTCTCACTAAACTTTTTGTTTTTGAAATCTTCTGTATCCATCATGCAGGCGGCCACCAAAACTTCTTTTTGCCACAGGGTTTCTCCTTCATCCAATTTTGAAATGGCTTCGGCAAGCATTCCATTTGGGAAAAATGCGGAATTGATGAATACATTTCGGTTTTCTATATGTGTTGGATATTTTTTGGAAAGATAATCGCGCGTCAGGTAACTGTAATTTCCGCCCAGATATTTCATCCATCTTTCTTTGAAACTCAAGACTCCGATTCGTAGTTCACCAAAAGGTTTGGTGAGTGTAAGCGGTCTCATGTTTTCCCATTCGTCTCCGTCAAAAAGTATGATGTTCATCAATCAATGTTTCAACAAAAATACATAAAATTAATATGTGGTACCGCTTTGTGCCAATTTATGCACTACCCGTTTTAGTTTGTGCTATGGGAAGCTGTCTTCGTTTGGTTTCATGTTTTTTTTGGATGGAGTCGCTGCTCAAATGTTCTTGAACTTCAACCTTAAACTATTGCTCACCACACTGACCGAACTCAGTGCCATGGCGGCTCCGGCTATCATCGGATTAAGCAAAAATCCGTTGAGTGGATAGAGGATTCCGGCCGCAATCGGAATACCGATGATGTTGTAAATGAACGCCCAAAACAGGTTTTGTCGAATGGTTTTGACCGTTTGTGTCGATAGTTTGATTGCTTGCGAAATTTTGAGTAAATCACCAGAAAGAATGGTCATTTTAGCAGATTCAATCGCCACATCACTTCCTTTTCCCATCGCGATGCCCAAATCGGCCTGCGCCAGAGCCGCACTGTCATTGATGCCATCGCCGGCCATCGCAACCACCTTGCCCTCGGATTGAAGTTTTTTGATGAAATTCAATTTGTCTTCTGGCAAAACTTCTGCATAAAAGTCATCCATTTCAATCTCCCGTGCCACCGCAGCTGCCGAAGCTTCGTTGTCTCCGGTTTGCATATAGACCTTAATGCCGGCAGCTCTCAGTTGTTCGATGGCTGCCTTTGAACTGGGTTTGATTGTATCCGAAACCGATGCACCTGCAAGAATTCGTGTGGAATTACTCATCAGAATCACCGTTCTCGAACGAATGTTTTTCTCGCCCATCCAACTGTTGACTTCAGAGGTCAGTTGTATGCCATTTTCTGCCAAGAATTTAGGATTACCAACGAAATAGGTTTCGCCTTGATATTTACCGATGATTCCTTTGCCGGAAACGCTTTCCACTTCCACACCTTCGAGAAACAACTGCCCGAATTTTGGGATTTCGGAATGGCCTTCGTCGCCTCTTTTGACTTTTTTCTTGCCATCGCTGATATCGCTGATGGTTCTGACATAAGCCTCTAAGTATTCAACAATCGCCTCTGCGAGCGGATGTTCGGATTGTTTCTCGATGGAGTAGAGAACAGGTGCAATCTCGACCGAATCGCTATTGAACCATTTGAGTTTAAAAACCCTGGGTTGTCCTTCTGTAATGGTACCGGTTTTGTCCAAAACCACGGCATCCACTTTTTTTGCGATTTCCAATGTTTCTGCATCTTTGATGAGAATGCCGTTGTCGGCACCTTTCCCGATTCCTACCATGATGGCTGTAGGCGTGGCCAATCCCAACGCACAGGGACAGGCGATGACCAAAACCGTAATCATGGCAAGTAGTCCACGGGTAAATCCATGTTCACCGCCGAAAATGACCCAGACAATCAGTGTTAGTACCGCTATCAACAGCACCGCAGGAACGAAAATTGCAGCGATTTTATCGACCAATTTCTGCACCGGAGCCTTGCTCCCTTGTGCATCCTGTACCATTTTGATGATTTGACTCAACAAGGTTTCACTTCCGACTTTTGTGGCTGTAAATTGAAAACTTCCTTTCATGTTGACCGTTCCTGAAAAGACTTTTTCGCCTTTGATTTTTTCCACCGCCACCGGTTCACCCGAAATCATGCTTTCATCTACAAAGGAATTGCCCGAAATCACTTCACCGTCCACCGGAATTTTTTCTCCCGGTTTTACCAAAATAATATTGCCCGGCTGTATTGAAGCCACCGGAACTTCCATTTGGTGACCATTCTCATGAACCACAGTCACGGTTTTGGGTTGCATTCCGATGAGTTTTTTAATGGCCGAAGAAGTATTTCCTTTGGCCCTTTCTTCCAATACTTTTCCAATCAAAATAAAAGCGATAATCACTCCTGCAGCTTCAAAATAAACATGAGGTTCCATTCCTCGGCTCAGCCAAAATTCAGGAAACAAAGTATTGAAAACACTGAACAAATATGCAATCCCCGTACTCATGGCCACTAATGTGTCCATATTGGCCGAACGGTGTTTGAGTTGTTTCCATGCGCCTGTAAAAAACTGTTTACCGAACACAAAAACAATGGGTGTGGAGAGTGCCCACATGATGTAATTGGCGTATGGAATATCCATGAATACCATGCCGATGAACATCAAGGGAACGGACAAAATAATTGCCCAAAAGGTTTTCTTTTTCAGTGTTTCGTAATTCCTTCGTTGCAATTCCTCCAAACTGTCTTTGGCGTCCTCCGATTCGTCAATCATCAGGTCGTAACCTACTGCCTGCAATGCTTGTTTTAGTTTTTGGGAATCGGTCAATGAGGGAATGTATTCAATCAATGCATCGGTATTGGCATAGTTTACTTGCGCATCCACCACGCCCGGCTGCATTTTCAAGATGTTTTGTGAGCTCGAAGCACAAGAAGCGCAAGTCATGTTCAGGACGGGGAAATGTTTTTTGATGGTGGGTACATTGTAGCCGAGTTCTCTGATTTTTTGGACTGCAAGCGGAAGTGCTTCATCAAGATATTTGGCCGATATTTTCGCCCGTTTGTTGTTGATTTCCACAGAATGTTCGCTGATTTCCGGGATTTCGGAAAGTCCTTTGTTGACAATCATAGCACAATGCTCGTTGTCCACATTTTCTAAGGGTATGTAAATTGTTTCTAATGCCATAATTTTGTTCTCTGCTGCAAATTTCGGAATTACAATGCAGACAGCCTTACAGAATGATGGATAAGAGTTATAATATTGTGTCCATACTTATTGCACGGAAATTGATTGGTCGCATAACCAACGAATGCTTGCATCAAAAATTAAATTTTCTCCAATAAGTACAATCTTCTTTTCGGAAAATTATTTCCAAGCAACAGTTCTGATTCGATGACCATGGTTTTGGAAGTAACATCCACGATGGAAATGGTTTTGTCGCGGTTGTATTTAAGGTAATTTTCTTTCTCTTTGTTTTGTGGATTTTTGCCGAATTTGAACTTGTATTTTACCCAATCTTCTTTTTCACCACTACAGTGAAAAGGGCGAAATTTTTCTTTTTTGGTATTGATTGTAATTTGTTCAAAGCTGTCGCTGCACTTGCTTTCATAATTGTTGTCCGGGTCTTTGTCTTTGGCGAATTCCTCATAAGTGCCATTGTAAACACCCACCACTTTCCAGTCACCATCAAGTCGGTTTTCATTGATTTTACCTTCGGCTTTTTTTACTGCCCAGCTGACACCTTTGACTGTGCCTTTCACTACTTTGGTAGTGGTTCTGACAGCAGTTTTTACTACTTTTCCGGCTGTTGAAACCACGCAGGACGACAAAATCAAAGCCAGTCCGCTAATAAGTATTATCTTTTTCATTTGTTGAATTAAATTTTCAAGTATATCAAAAATACAAAATTCAGTCAAATCTGCTCAATTCCTTTTCGGTTTTTGATATTTAATTTTTTGAATTCACTGGGTGTAAAACCCGTGGCCTTTTTGAAAGCAGACGACAGATGTGCAGGACTGCTGTAATTCAGCCGAAATGAAATTTCCTTCAGACTGAGTTCGTCATAAATCAACAATTCTTTTATTTTTTCTACCTTTTGTAAAATTGCAAACTGTTCGATGGTGATGCCCAAAGTTGAAGAAAACAATTTACTGAGCTGAGAATAATCTTTGTTCATTTTTTTTGAAATCAACTCAGAGAGCTTTAAGTTGTTGTTTGATTCGCTTTGAATTTGGTTGATAATCAGTGTTTTGATTTTATTGATCAATGCGGCATTACGGTCATCCAACAATTCAAATCCGAGTTTTACCAATTGTTCCTGGAGGGTTTGTTTCTGACTTTTGCTGAGTTCTGAATCCAGTATAACTTTCCCCAAACGAACCTCAATAAAGTCGATTTCGTTTTGTTTCAAAAGATTTTCGACCGCCATCACACAGCGCGGACAAACCATGTTTTTGATTTGAACTTTTTGCATTGGGCAAAGTTAATTTATTTGGTGTAAACGGGAGATTGCCTGATAGATAGAAACATAGTCCCGCCAACCGAATTGAGTATTTTTGTAAAAGGTGTAATAACTAAAATAAAAACTGAGTTTGAAAATCAAGTAGATTTAAAGTCCATCAAAATCACCTCATTCAAAGGGTGTTTCTATGAACTTTTTGACCTGCCATTATACCACTTCTACAAACAAACCTTCCTCAGTTTTCTCGACTTTCACCAATTTATTGGCAGTTAACTCCTTAATCGCTTTGTCCCATTTTTTGCCTGACAAACCGGACTGGTTTTTCAAATTATTCAAATCGGTTTTTCCGGTTTTGTTCAATAATTCCAACACCGCTTTGGCGTCATCACTTAAAGTTTCTTTAATTTCCTCAAAAGGAGAGAGAAACTCTTCCCCTTTGGGGAGGTGGGTGGGGATTGGTCTCATTTGAGGAAAGAATAAAACTTCCTGAATCGATTGTTGATCGGTCAGAAACATGACCAATCTGTCCATCCCGATTCCCAATCCCGAAGTCGGTGGCATCCCGTATTCCAAAGCCCGTAAGAAATCCTGGTCGATGAACATCGCTTCGTCATCGCCTTTTTCCGATAGTTTTAACTGCTCTTCAAATCGTTCTCTTTGGTCAATCGGGTCGTTTAATTCCGAATAAGCATTGGCGATTTCTTTGCCGCAAACCATCAGTTCAAATCTTTCGGTCAAACCTTCTTCCGAACGGTGTTTTTTGGTAAGCGGCGACATTTCTATCGGATAATCTGTAATGAAAGTCGGTTGAATGAAGTTTCCTTCGCATTTTTCACCAAATATCTCATCAATTAATTTTCCTTTCCCCATGGTGTCATCGACTTCAATGCCCATGGAAATAGCTGCTTGACGGATTTCTTCTTCGGATTTTCCTTTGATGTCAAATCTGGTGTATTTCAAAATTGCATCGCGCATGGAAATTCTCGGATAAGGCGCTTTCCATTCGATTTCATGTTCACCAAAAGTGGATTTTGTACTTCCGTTTACCGCAATGGCGCAATGTTCCAACAGTTTTTCGGTGAAATTCATCATCCAGTTATAATCCTTGTAAGCAACATAAATTTCCATGGCCGTAAATTCAGGATTGTGGGTGCGATCCATGCCTTCGTTTCGGAAGTTTTTGGAGAATTCATAGACGCCGTCAAATCCGCCGACAATCAGTCTTTTTAGATACAATTCATTGGCGATTCTCAGATAAAGCGGAATGTCCAATGCATTGTGATGCGTCACAAAAGGTCGGGCGGCAGCACCCCCCGGAATGGGTTGTAAAATAGGCGTTTCAACTTCGATATAGCCTTTTTCGTTGAAATATTCCCGCATGGCATTGAACATCTTTGTTCTTTTGATAAAAATCTCTTTCACATGAGGATTCACCACCAAATCCACATAACGCATACGGTATCTGGCTTCCGGATCGGTGAAGGCATCGTGTACCTTTCCTTCGTCATCGGTTTTCACTACCGGCAGTGGTCGCAAAGCTTTAGAAAGCAGACTCAATTTGGTGACATGGACGGAGATTTCCCCCACTTTGGTTTTGAATTGATGGCCTTCAATTCCTATGAAATCACCGATGTCCAACAATTTTTTGAACAGCACATTGTATTCGGTTCCTTGCTCGTCATTGGAGATTGAATCCCGTGCAATGTACAACTGAATTCTGCCCGTACTGTCCTGTAACTCAGCAAAGGAAGCCTTTCCCATCAAACGAACAGACATCATTCTACCGGCCAATTTCACGGGTTTCCCGTCTTCAAAATTCTTCAGAATTTCTTCGGCAGTAGAAGTGGTTTTGAATTCGGCAGCCGGATAAGCATCTATACCCAGCATTTGCAGTTGGGCGAGTTTCTCGCGACGAATGATTTCCTGTTCTGATAATTGCATTTTTCTTATTTTTTTTCAGTGGGCAAAGGTACAATAGAATTTTGTATTAGTTTGACTGCTTCTGTTTGCTTTTGGTAAATTTTGGATGCCAGAATCAGCTTCAAATGAGTTTAAGCAAGAATGATTTCTTATTTTTTTGTAAAAAATGATGTGCAGAATCGAATTTCGGTACAGAAAAAACTTAAATTTGGGTCACTTTATTCAATAAACAATCCATGAATTATAGAAAAGAGAACGATCTGATAGGTGAACTTTCAGTACCGGAAGCAGCCTATTACGGTGTTCAGACCCAAAGGGCAGTGAATAATTTCAACATCTCACACCACCGTTTGTCGGAATTTCCTGAAATGATTAGGGCATTGGGTTTTGTCAAAAAGGCTGCCGCCAGAACAAATTTTGAGTTGGGAATTTTGGACGAAAAACTTTTTAGAGCCATTGAATTGGCTTGTGATGAAGTGATCGATGGAAAAATGGATGTTCAATTTCCAGTGGACATGATTCAGGGTGGTGCAGGTACTTCTGTGAACATGAATGCAAATGAAGTCATTGCCAATCGTACATTGGAATTGATGGGGCACAAAAAAGGAGAATACAAATATTGTTCTCCCAATGATCACATCAATTACGCACAGTCCACCAATGATGCTTACCCTACAGCAATCAAAATTGCACTTTTCAGCATGAACCGGCAATTGGAAATTAAGTTGAATGAAACAATCAAAGCCTTCAGGCGAAAAGCAGTTGAATTTTCTGATATCATCAAAATGGGTCGTACTCAGTTGCAAGATGCGGTCCCGATGACTTTGGGAAGTGAATTTGAAGCTTTTGCTCGTTCTGTTGAACTTGACTCTGAAGAATTGCGAAGAAATGCAAACTTATTGTTGTCGGTCAATATGGGAGGAACGGCCATTGGCACCGGATTGAACACACCTGAGAATTTCACTGAAATCTGCATTAGAAATCTGAAGGAAATGAGCGGTCTTCCATTGTTTTCAGCTGAAGATTTGATACAGGCAACGCCCGATACCAGTGCTTTTGTCAGTTATTCTTCGGCTTTGAAAAGAACTGCACTGACGCTTTCAAAAATCTGCAATGATTTGCGTTTGCTGTCATCGGGTCCCAAAGCAGGTTTGAACGAAATCAATCTTCCGGCCGTGCAGCCCGGCTCCTCCATCATGCCCGGCAAAGTCAATCCGGTGATTCCCGAAATGTTCAATCAGGTGTGTTTCAGAATCATCGGCAACGATTTGGCGGTCGCTTTTGCTGCAGAAGCAGGTCAGCTTCAGCTCAATGTAATGGAGCCGGTGATGAGTTTTTCAATCATGGAAAGCATTCAATTGCTCGGAAATGCGTTGGAAACGCTGGTAGAGAAATGTATAGACGGCATCACTGCCAACCCTGAGGTTTGTGAAAAAATGGTCAAAAACAGTATTGGAATTGTGACTGCACTTAATCCCTATATAGGTTATAAAAAATCAACCCAAATTGCAAAAGAAGCACTCCAAACAGGCAAAAGTGTTTATGAACTCGTTTTGGAACATGGTTTGTTGAGCAAGGAAAGACTGGACGAAATTCTCAATCCTAAAAATATGCTGTCGTCGCATAAAAAGATTTAGTTTTACAAAAAATGATAAGTATGAAGTTTAAGATTTTCCTGTCGCTGTCATTGCTACTTTGTTCCTCGAATTTCATGTTTGGACAAGAAATAAAACCGAAGTACAATGCGGTGGACGATGGCCAAAAAGTGGAATTGATTTCCCGTCAAATTGTTGTAGGAGCCGAACAGCCCGAACTGTATTTTCCTTTGGTAGAAGGAAAAAAAATAGCTGTGGTTACCAATCAGACAGGAAAGGTTTCTGAATTGACCCAATTAAAAAACAAGTACAAAAAAAATCCGGTCAACCGGTATGAAAGTATAGTTGATTTCTTTTTGGAAAATAAGCTTAATGTCAAAAAAATATTTTCACCCGAACATGGTTTTCGGGGAGATGCAGATGCAGGTGCAAGCGTAAAATCAGGAGTTGATGATAGAACCGGACTTCCGGTAATTTCGCTCTATGGAAAAAACAAAAAACCAACAGCAGAACAACTCAAAGAACTGGATGTCATTATTTTTGACCTTCAGGATGTAGGTGCAAGATTTTACACCTATATTTCTACTTTGCATTATGTAATGGAAGCTGCTGCTGAAAATGATATTCCACTTATCGTACTGGACAGGCCCAATCCAAACGGACATTATGTGGATGGACCGGTTTTGAGACCGAAATTCAAATCTTTTGTAGGAATGCACCCGGTGCCAGTGGTTTATGGGATGACTATTGGAGAATATGCCCAAATGATCAATGGGGAAAGCTGGTTGGCCAATGGAATAAAATGCGATTTGACTGTTGTTCCGCTGAAGAATTATTCCCACAAATCCAAATATTCATTACCAATAAAACCCTCCCCAAATCTGCCGAATGATCGGGCAATCAATTTGTATCCGAGTACTTGTTTTTTTGAAGCTTTCAATGGAAGTGAAGGCAGAGGAACAGACAAAGCTTTCCAGATTTATGGTTCGCCTTATCTGAAAAACATGGATTATCAGTTTGTACCCAAACCAAATTCAGGTTCAAAAAGCCCAAGATTTCAAGGTCAGGTTTGTTATGGCGAAGATTTGAGCAACACACCTTATTTGTCCGAAATCAATTTGGAATGGCTGATTAAAGCCCATCGAAATTATGAAGGAAAAGAGCCATTTTGGATTAAGAATTCCGGAGAATTTTGGATTGATAAATTGGCTGGAACCGATGAATTGAGAAAACAAATTGATGCGGGTTGGGCGGCCGAACAAATCAAAGCTACATGGCACGAAGAACTTGAAGAATTTAAATCGGTCAGAGAAAAATATTTGATTTATGATTAGATTAAATTTTCGCTAATTTAGACATTCAAAAATAAAGCATTGAATCTTATTCTTATCATTGAAATTCTGTATGTGCTGCTGGTTACCTTGGTGGTCATCCGAATCGTGTACGATACCGACAATCCCACCAAAACAGCGGCCTACATTTTACTCACTGTTTTTTTGCCCGTAATCGGGATGCTCGTTTATTTTTCGGTCGGGCTGAATTACCGCAAGAAAAAACTCTATTCAAAGAAACTGCTAATTGACAACCATAGAAGCGAGGAAATCAGGCGTTTTATTTCTACCTATAGACTGCAATCACAAAAAGAACTTGAAAATCAATTTCCCAATTTTTATGAACTCAATCTCTTGTATCCTCATAAACCATTGGGTTTTGCCACCGGAAAAAATCAAACAGAAATACTTTTCAACGGCGAAGAGAAATTTCCTGAACTCATCAAAGCACTCAAAGCTGCCAAACATCATATCCATATAGAATATTACATTTATGAAAATGATAAAACAGGCAATGAAATTGCTCAAATTCTAATAGAAAAAGCAAAAGAAGGCGTGGAAGTTCGCTTGATTTATGATGATTTTGGCAGCCGTTCTATCCGAAAAACCATGGTACCCAAACTGCGGAAAAACGGGGTGAAGGCTTATCCGTTTTACGAAATCGCATTCATCAATTTCGCCAACCGCATCAATTACAGAAACCACAGAAAACTCATAATTATTGATGCCGAAACTTGTTTTATTGGTGGAATCAACATTTCGGACAAATACGATAATCGTTTGAAAAACAAGCTTTATTGGAGAGACATGCACTTCAAAATCAAAGGAGAAGCCGCTTGGAGAATGCAGGGCATTTTTATGGCCGACTGGAATTTTTGTTCGGGCGAAAATCTGCAACCCGGATTGGATTATTTCAAAAAACATGAAGAAACACCGGAAGACAATTGGGTGCAATTGGTCAGTAGCGGACCCGATTCCGAACAGCCTGAAATCTTGTACACCTATATTCAGGCAATCAACAGCAGTGTGAAAAACATATACATCACCACTCCTTATTTTGTACCGACCGTAGAATTGTTGTCAGCCTTGCAAATTGCGATTCGAAAAGGTGTGGAAGTTCACATCCTGGTACCGGGAATCTCGGATTCTTCTATTGTCAACGCAGTTTCAAAATCACATTATGCCGATTTGTTGAAAGCCGGCGCAAAAATCTATTTGTACAACAAAGGATTTGTCCACGCCAAAACCATGGTTTGCGATGGTGAAGTTTCCATTATCGGAACAGCCAATTTGGACCACAGAAGTTTTGAATTGAATTTTGAAGTAAATGCGATTGTTTATGACAAATCCATCGCAACCAAGCTGCAGCAGATATTTTTGTCAGACATCGAGGATGCAACGCAGATTGATTCCGAAAAGTGGGCGAATCGGCCAAAAACCAAACAATTTTTTGAGAAGGTCTTGAGAATCATCGGCCCTTTGATGTAGATTTTTTTATTCTTAATGAAATTTGTTCAAAAAAATCAATCAATCTTTTCCCAAACCTCATGAATCGGGTCGCCTTTGCTGCTCAGTCCTGTATGAATCCATTTGTCGTCTTCTATGCGGTCGTCAAAACTGAGCGCAGCACCCACACGGCTGTTGTCTCTCGAAAAGAATTCAATGTTTTCGGTATATTTTCCGTTTTCAAACGAATAAGTTCCACCGCCGGTACCATAAAATTCATTTTTACCCGGGTCGATTGCAAACCATTGAAAATGAGTAGCCGTCAGTAATTTCAGTGTTTTTCGAGTCCCCCTCTGATGAATCTCAACCAACTTATCTCCCTGCATTCTTCCACTGATTCTCCAAACTCCGGCCAGCGGTGCATTCCCATCACCCAATCTATTGAATTTCAAGTAATCAATTACCAATACATCATCCTTTAATTCAAAATTAAGATTCAATTCCCTCAAATCTTCGGAAGCGGTATCAAACTCCAGTGCAACGGTGATTTGATTGTCTTCAATTTTATAAGTTCCGCCGATGGTTTCTTCAAATTCCGCCGGAGTATATACAGTTCGGGTAAAATAATTGTCCTGAATCAAAATCAGAATATTTGAATTTTCAGTTTGATTGACCCATGCACCGTTCAAATCTTGGGCATTCAGCAATCCGACAATAAAGAGAGGCAGCGTGTATAGGAAAAACTTCATTTTATCGGGTTTTGATTTATTTACGAATATATGACAAATTGATTGATTTGTTGCTTTGCATAACCTTAGCTAATAGGATTACAGCTGATTGATTTTTGATGTTAACATTTTATCGGGATTTTGTTCGAATCATTTTTTTTAACTTCGCCCATCAGAAAAGGTTTATGAAAAGTATTTGTGTTTTTTGCGCATCGGGCATTGGTGACAATTTGATATACGGTGATACGGCCTATGCGCTGGGAGCCAAACTTGCCAAGCAGAGAATCAGTGTGATTTATGGTGGTGCAAAAGTAGGGGTGATGGGAAAATTGGCCGAGGGTGTTTTGTCTGAAAATGGTGAAATCATCGGAATCATCCCTGAATTTCTGAAGAAAAAAGAAATTGCGCATGAAAAACTAACCGAATTGATTACAGTTTCTACCATGCACCAAAGAAAAGCTTTGATGCAGGAAAAATCGGACGGTTTCATCGCGCTTCCCGGTGGTTTTGGTACCATGGAAGAATTGTTTGAAATTCTTACTTGGGGACAATTGGGATTGCACAGAAAACCCATCGGCATTCTGAATGTCAATGCTTATTATGATGCTTTGATTCAATTGATTGACAAGATGATAGAAGAAGGATTGCTGAAAGAAGAATACAGAAAAATGATATTGATTAGCGATTCGGCCGATGATTTATTAAAAAAAATGGAAACCAATGTGTTGCCTTTCGAACCCAAGTTGGACGGGCTTAATATTATGTAATTAATCAATGATGAATAGATTTCAGTTTTTAATTTTCAATCTGTTTTTTTGCTGTACCTTGTATGCACAAGATGTTTTGATCCCCTACAAAAAAGACGGTCAATTCGGAATGGTCAATCAAAAAGGTGAAATGGTGGTGAAACCAGAATTTGACGGACTTTATTGGTTGACTGGAAAATATTTTATTTCAACGCTCAAAAATCAAGAACAGGATTTGCACGGACTGTTCTACAAAGACAAAGAACTGATAAAACCTCAGCCAAGCTTAATTTACAGAGTAATTCCAGAGACCATGATTCTGGGTGTTTTGAAAGATGAAAATGCCAAAGTTTATTTTGTTTTGTATGATTACAATGGACAACGGGTGGAATCTGCAAATTATAACAGAATTGAGCTTATTGCTACTGCAGGAAGCAGTGGGAGAGATGAATCCAAACCAAGATTTGCTCTTTTGTATGCCGAAGATCTTGAACAACGCCCCGGACTTTTTATTTATGACAGCGACGAAAGAAAAATCAAAGAATGGTTCTTCCAATCTGTAAATGATTTTAAAATACTTGAGAAAACCAAGAACAATGACACCTATTACTTGAGTTATACAGACATTGATAATCAAGCACAGCGGAAAACCATCAAAATCACCAAAGATTATTTCTTTATGGAAGATTTGGTAGGAGAAGTTCCTGAACCTAAGGTCGTAGGCGTAGAAAATAAACCTGTGGTCAAAAGTAGGACAGCCGAACCCAAAAAGAACATTAAAAAATCACTGTACAAAGAAGAAAACGGGATTTTGATTTTTCAAAATGATGATGGAACCAATGAAATTCATTTGGACAAGGAAATAGAACCGATTTTCAAATACACAAAAATCAAAAATCAGATAGGGAACTTAATCTATAAAAACGGTCACAAGTACGGCTGGATCAGTGATGGCAAAACCACACCAGCCATTTATGATTCCCTTGCTTATTTTGGGAATGAGCTTTTTTTGGCCTGCAATAATACTGGCGGGAAATTAAAATGCGGCACATTCAATACTGAACTTCAGCAAGTCATGCCGATAGAGTACGACTCAATTTTAGGTGTAATGAATCGTTTTGAATTTGTGCCACAGAGCGGCACCAAAGACTTTAGATTACAAATGAAAAGTGGAAACATAAAAACCAATCCCAATGAAATCTCCTATTCATTGCCGGTTATTGGTAGAATTGTTGCTTATAAAAACGGAAAAGCAAGGATGATGAGAGAAGACGGAACAACTGTTTTTCCAATAGAGTTTGATGAAATTGGCAGGAATGGATTAAACATTCCGGGAGAAGTTAGAACAGACTATATTGTAACAAAAAAAGATGGAAAATATGGTTTGATATTGTCGGTTTATGATGCTGAAATAAATGAAAATCTAATGCATATCATGGAACCGGTTTTTCAGGATTTTCCTGCGTTTGCTATCAAAAATTACTACGAACAACCAGCTTTCGTACTCATCGGATTGTATGATGAAAACGGACACTTTTCTTCTTATGCCTCTGATTTTGGTGTGGTTTACGCAGATGAAAAATAAATTAACAATAAAATCGTTTCTTGAGCTTAAAAACGGTTAAATTAGCTTTAAAATTGAGTCGAAAATGAAAATCGGAATTGTTTGTTATCCTACCTACGGCGGAAGCGGAATCGTAGCAACAGAATTGGGAATGGATTTGGCCGAAAGAGGCCACCAAGTTCATTTTCTGAGTACCAGTCTGCCGGCCCGGTTGGACATTACCATGCCCAATATTTATTTTCACAAAGTGAATGTTGAAACCTATCCACTTTTTGAATTCCAACCCTATTCATTGGCATTGAGCACAATCATTGTCAATGTAGTAGAAACATACGGACTGGATTTGATTCATGTACATTATGCCATTCCGCATGCATACGCAGCCTATTTTGCCAAACAGATTCTAAAAGAAAAAGGAACGGAATTGCCCGTGATTACAACGCTACACGGCACCGATATTACGCTGGTGGGCAGCCATCCGGCCTACAGACCGGCAGTGGAATTTTCCATCAACAAATCAGACAGAGTGACTTCGGTTTCTGAAGACCTGAAAAGAGAAACCAAAGAATTTTTTAATATCACCAACGATATTGAAGTCATTCCCAATTTTATTGACAATGCACAATTTCCGGATGAAAATGAATGCGGGTGCATGGACAATTGCAGCGAAAGAAAAGAAAAAGTCGTTGTCCATGTTTCTAACTTGAGAAAAGTCAAAAGGGTGCAGGATGTGGTGAGCGTTTTTTATGAAATTCAGAAAGAAATTGACGCCCGACTGATTATCGTAGGTGAAGGCCCTGAATGGGAAAGCGTGAGCGAGCAAATCAACGAACTTGGCATCAACGACAAAGTCAAAAATCTGGGAAAAGTCAACGAATTGTATCGGGTACTGTGTTCTGCTGATTTGTTTTTGTTGCCTTCCGAAAAAGAAAGTTTTGGTTTGGCTGCACTCGAAGCGATGGCTGCGAGTGTACCGGTGGTTTCATCCAATGCGGGCGGGATTCCCGAAGTGAACATTGACGGACAGACAGGCTTCTTATTGCCGGTTGGTGATGTGCAGGGAATGGCCGAAAAATCAATCCGGTTACTGAAAAATGAGCAAATGCTCAAAGAATTCAAACACAATGCAAAACAGAGAGCACTGAGTTTCGATAAAAAAAATATACTTCCGCTTTACGAACAACTTTATTTTTCTGTATTGGAAAAAATAAAACAGTGAAATCACGCAAAATCAATTGATTATAAATAAAACCTATATAAATGAATCGAATCATCACATTATTAATCTTAATCATTGGAATACAAATGATACAAGCACAAGAACCCCCGTTGATAGACAGGGAATTGTTTTTTGGAAATCCTGAAATATCTGGCGGACAGTTAAGTCCGGACGGAAAATGGATTTCATTCATGAAAGAATATGACGGAATTATGAACATTTGGGTGAAGTCATTTGACGAACCTTTTGAAAACGCACGACCATTGACCGACAGCCAACGACCATTGTACGGATATTCTTGGTCAGAAGACGGGAAATACATTCTTTATGTCAAAGATAAAGACGGAGATGAAAACATCAATATTTTTGCAGTTGACCCAATGTCAACACCTGCAAACGGCGTTCCCGAATCTCGGAATCTGACGCCCATGGACGAGGTGACTGCACAAATTTATATGGTGAGCCGCAAAGACCCCGATTTGTTGATGATTGGACTGAATGACAGAGACAAAGCATGGCATGATTTGTATTCCTTGAAAATTTCTACCGGCCAACTGAAAATGATTTATGAAAACAAAGACCGGATTACAAACTATGATTTTGATTGGAACGAAGACCTCAGAGTGCTTTATACGACCGACGAAAAAGGAAACACCAAATTTCTCTACAAAGAGGGAGATAAATTGACCCCGATTTATGAAACTTCGGTTACCGAGCAAGCTTATATTTCGAATTGGAACAAAGACAACACAAAGATTTATCTCATCAGCAACAAGGAAGATTCAGATTTGAGTTCGTTGTATGAATTAGACCCAAAAACAAAAAAAATAACCAAAATCGAAAGCGACCCCAAAGGCAAAGTGGACATTGACGGCGTGAGTATGGACAGAAATACGCACAAAATCATTTCAACTTCCTATACTGCCGATAAAACGGAATACTACTGGAAAGACAAAACATGGGAAAAAAATTATAATTTCCTGAAAAATAAATTTCCCGGCAGAGAAGTCGATTTTTCGAGTTCCACAAAAGATTATTCCAAATTTTTGATTACTGTTTGGGGAGACAAATATGCCTCTGAAACTTACTTTTTTGACACCGAAACAAAAGAATTGATCTTACAATACACGCCACGACCTGAACTGAAAAAAGTAGAGAAATACCTGGCCGAAATGCAACCGGTTCAATACAAAAGCAGCGACGGACTTGAAATTCCCGGCTATTTGACCCTACCTGTAGCAAGCAGTGGAAAAAATCTGCCTGTAGTGGTTTTGGTACACGGTGGACCAAAAGGCCCAAGGGATTATTGGGGGTTTAATTCTTATGTGCAGTTTCTGGCAAATCGTGGTTATGCCGTATTGCAACCCAATTTTCGCGCAAGCGGCGGATATGGAAAGAAATTTCTGAACGCAGGTGATTTGCAATGGGGAAAACTCATGCAGGATGATATTACATGGGGAGTTAAATATTTGATTGATAAGGGAATTGCAGACAAAAACAGGATAGCCATTATGGGCGGAAGCTATGGAGGTTATGCCACTCTGGCTGGTTTGGCTTTCACACCAGAACTGTATGCAGCAGGCGTTGACATCGTAGGTCCGAGCAATATTTTTACACTGCTTGAATCGGTTCCGGCTTATTGGGAAGCAGCAAAAGCATTTTTGTACGGGATGACCGGCGACCCCAATACCGAAGAAGGGGCAAAAAGAATCCGTGAAGCAAGCCCATTGTTCAGTGTGGACAAAATCACCAAACCGCTGTTGATTATTCAAGGAGCAAATGACCCAAGAGTAAAGCAAGCCGAATCCGATCAGATTGTAATCGCACTGCGAGACAAAGGCAAAAAAGTAAATTATTTGCTGGCCGATGACGAAGGACATGGATTTGCAAAACCAGTAAACAATATGGCAATGATTGCCGAAATTGAAAAATTCCTTTCAGAAGTGATTGGCGGTCGATATCAAAAAGACATGCCGCAGGATGTGGCCGATAGATTGAAAGAAATAACCGTGGACATCAATACGGTAACCTATACACCCGCCGAAAAAATGGAAGCAGTTTCCGTTTTGCCGAAAATCAGCAATGAATTAAAAGAAGGAACAACGAATTACGGAATTCTATTAGAAGTTCAAGGACAAAGCATCGAGATGGAAATGACCCGGACGATTTCAAAATCAGAAAACAACTGGTTGATCAAAGACAGTTCATCGGGTGCAATGGGAAATTCGGTGGACGAAATTGAATTTACACCGGAATTTATGCCTGTAAAACGGGACATTGAACAAATGGGAATGCAGATTCCAATCAAATTTGAAAAAAACAAAGTTTCAATGAACGCCATGGGACAAAACATTGAAATTCCAATGGAAGGTGCATACCTGAGCGACGGAGCAGGCTATGACTTGCTCATTGCCGGACTACCGCTCGAAGATGGCTACGAACTTTCCTTCCTTGTACCGGATGTGATGACTGCAAAGTCCAAACAAGTGAGCCTGAAAGTAAACGGAACCGAAAAAATAAACAATGCCGATTGCTTCAAAGTGGAAATAGTTTCAGTAGAAAATCCTGCTGACAAAACAACCATGTGGATCAATCCAAAAACAAAATCGGCCGAAAAAATGGTGCAAATCATTCCCGCAGCCGGAAATGCAACCATGACAATTACAAAGAAATAAACCATTTTCTTTGACCAAAATAAACCCCGGAATTTTCTAAAGATTATCGGGGTTTTTTATTTTGAATTATTCTAAACTATTGTTAACACAGATTTGATTGACAATTTTCATTGTTAAACAATGTTAACTTCTCTAAATTTGTTTCCATCAAAAATTAATAATCCGTCTTATGGCTAAAGAATCTTTACTCGGCTCGTCTATAGGTCGTAAATTTACAATGGCGCTATCGGGCATGTTTCTGATGATTTTTCTGATCATCCACCTTGTGGCGAATCTGACTTCGCTCTTCCCCGATGGCGGTACCACTTACAACTCGGTTTCCGAATTTATGGGTTACAACTGGATGGTGCAGTACATCATGCAACCCATACTTACCTTCGGCATCATTTATCACTTTGTGATGGCAATGATTCTGACCGCCAAAAACAACAAAGCAAGACCGGTCAAATATGCAATGAACAATGCATCGGCCAATTCGACTTGGATGTCGCGCAATATGCTGATTACAGGCGGCGTGATACTGGCATTTTTTGTATTGCATTTTATCGATTTCTGGTTTCCGGAAATGAATCTGAAATATGTCCAATTTGCAGAAAACGACCCCAACCGCTTTTTTCCGGAATTGCAACATAAATTCGCAAGTCTTCCGAGGGTAATCGCTTATGTGGTAGCCTTTGTGTTGCTGATGTTGCACTTGCTCCACGGTGCGCAATCGTCTTTTCAATCTGTGGGTTTCAATAACAAAAAATATACGCCCACCATCAAGTCGGCTTCCAAATGGTTTGCCATCATCGTTCCGGTGGGATTTATCATAATTGCTGTTTTTCATTACCTTAAAAGTATAATGTAATATGAATGCATTCGAATCAAAAGAACCGAAAGGTGTAGATATAAAAGATATGTGGAGCGTCCACAAATCCAATCTCAGATTGGTTTCACCCAATAACCGAGACAAAATAGAAATCATTGTTGTAGGAACAGGTCTGGCCGGAGGTTCAGCTGCTGCCACACTGGCAGAACTCGGCTATAAAGTAAAAGCATTTTGTTTTCAGGATTCACCCCGTCGTGCGCACTCTATTGCAGCGCAAGGAGGAATCAATGCAGCAAAAAATTACAAAGGTGACAATGACTCGGTTTATCGATTGTTTTATGATACCGTAAAAGGCGGTGACTATCGTTCCAGAGAATCCAATTCCTATCGTCTGGCAGAAGAATCAGCCAATATCATTGACCAATGCGTGGCACAAGGCGTTCCCTTTGCCCGTGAATACGGAGGTTATTTGGACAACCGCTCTTTTGGAGGAGTGCAGGTAAGTCGAACTTTCTATGCCAAAGGACAAACCGGACAGCAGTTGCTCCTGGGTGCTTATTCTGCCATGAACCGCCAAATCGGTTTGGGACATATTCAGATGTACAACCGCCACGAGATGCTTGAACTCGTAATCGTGGACGGCAAAGCAAGAGGAATTATTGCCAGAAATTTAGTGACCGGAGAAATAGAAAGACATTCAGCACACGCAGTTGTGATTGCATCAGGTGGCTACGGAAATGTGTATTACTTATCGACCAACGCCATGGGTTCCAATGCAACAGCTGCTTGGAAAATCCACAAGAAAGGGGCTTATTTTGCCAATCCATGTTATGTGCAAATCCACCCGACCTGTATTCCTGTACACGGAGCCAACCAGTCCAAACTGACTTTGATGTCTGAATCTCTTAGAAACTCCGGAAGAATCTGGGTACCTAAAAAGATTGAAGACGCTGTTGCCATCCGTGAAGGAAAGAAAAAAGCCAAAGATATTCCTGAAGAAGACAGGGATTATTATTTGGAAAGAAGATATCCCGCATTTGGAAACTTGGTTCCGCGCGATGTGGCTTCGAGAGGTGCAAAAGAAAGATGTGATGCCGGTTTTGGAATTGTAAACAATGATACCAAAGAAGGTGTTTTCCTCGATTTCTCGACCGAGATTAAAAAACGAGGAAAAGAAACCGCCTTTGCCAGAGGAAATCACAATCCCACGGAAGAGGAAATTGAAAAATTAGGAAAAGAATGGATAGCCGAAAAATACGGAAACCTTTTCCAGATGTATCAAAAAATTACAGACGAAAATCCTTATGAAACGCCGATGAAAATCTATCCGGCTATTCACTATACCATGGGTGGCGTTTGGGTAGATTATAATCTGATGAGTACCATCAAAGGTTGTTATGTATTGGGCGAAGCCAATTTCTCTGACCACGGAGCCAACCGTTTGGGTGCTTCTGCGCTGATGCAGGGATTGTGTGACGGTTATTTTGTATTGCCCTACACGATTGCCGATTATCTGGCTGACGACATACGAACCGGCGCAATTCCAACCGACACACCTGAGTTTGAGGAAGCTGAAAACGCTGTGAAAGAACGAATCAATTTCTTTATCAATAACAAAGGAACCCGTTCGGTGGACAGTTTCCACAAAGCCCTCGGACACATCATGTGGAACAAGGTTGGAATGGCAAGAAATGCAAAAGGATTGAGCGAAGCCATCAAAGAAATCGCTGCACTCAGAGAAGAATTCTGGAAAGATGTATATGTGCCGGGCGATGCACACGAATTTAATCTCGAACTTGAAAAAGCAGGTCGTGTGGCTGATTTTATGGAATTGGGTCAATTGATTGCCATGGATGCCTTGCACCGCAACGAATCTTGCGGTGGACATTTGAGAACCGAATACGAAACCGACGAAGGCGAAGCAATGAGAAATGACGAAGAATATGCTTATGTGGCAGCTTGGGAATACAAAGGACCAGACATTAGCCAAGAGCAATTGCACAAAGAAGAATTGGAATTCAAATTCATAGAATTAAAACAGAGGAGTTATAAGTAATTTAGTGATTAGTAATTTTAGTGATTAGTAATTAGTGAGATTAGTGATTAGTGTGATGAGAAATTAGAGAAACAGAATCTTATGACGGAAATTAAATCATACAAAGATTTGCTGATTTGGCAGAAAGGTTTTCAGATTGTAATTGATACTTACAAATTAGTAAAATCATTTCCACAAGATGAAACTTACGCTTTGACAAATCAAATCAAAAGAGCTTCGGTTTCAATTCCTTCAAATATTACCGAAGGATACGGAAGAAACAAGAAAAAATCATTCAACCATTTTATAAATATATCAAGAGGCTCATTATATGAACTTGAAACCCAGTTATTGCTTTCAAAAGAATTGGAATTTATTGCAGATGATGAATCATATAACGAAATACTTAATTTAATAAATGAAGAATCCAAAATGATCAATTCATTTTCAAAAAAAATAACTAATAACTAATTACTATTTACTAATAACTATTCACTAATCACATACATACAAGATTATGGCGTCAAAAAATATAAACATCACTTTGAAAATCTGGAGACAAAAAAACTCCGCTTCAAAAGGAAAAATGGAAACTTACAAACTCAATGATGTTTCCACAGACAGCTCGTTTCTTGAAATGATAGATCAGCTGAACGAGCAGCTGATAGAGGAGAAGAAAGACCCGGTGGCATTTGACCACGACTGTCGCGAAGGCATCTGCGGGATGTGCTCAATGTACATCAACGGTCGTCCGCACGGACCTGACACCGGCATCACCACCTGTCAGTTGCACATGAGGAGCTTCAAAGATGGAGATACCATTTATGTGGAACCTTGGCGTTCGGTGGCTTTTCCGGTTATCAAAGATTTGGTGGTCGATCGTTCGGCTTTTGAGCGAATCCAGCAGGCTGGTGGATTTGTTTCGGTCGGAACTTCCGGGAACACAGTGGACGCCAATGCGATTCCGGTACCCAAAGAAGATGCAGATGCTGCCTTTGACAATGCGACCTGTATTGGCTGTGGAGCATGTGTGGCTGCTTGCAAAAATGGTTCAGCCATGTTGTTTGTCAGTGCCAAGATTTCACAATTCGCACTCTTGCCGCAAGGTAGAGTAGAAGCCAAAAGAAGAGCCGAAAACATGGTGGCGCAAATGGACGCCGAAGGTTTCGGAAACTGTACCAATACCGGTGCCTGCGAAGCCGAATGTCCAAAAGGAATCACCCTTGAAAGTATTGCAAGAATGAACAGAGAATATCTGCATGCAAAGATTTCTCACGAAAAATAAATAAATCATACAAAGCTTTTCAAAGCCAGCCCAAATGGTTGGCTTTGTTTTTTGTGTTAAATTTGAATTATGGAAATCAATAAAATATTTGAAAACAACAAAGAATGGGTAGCCGGAAAGCTTTCTGTTGACCCTGATTATTTTAAAAATCTTGCAAAAGGACAGGACCCCAAGGTGCTGTTTATCGGGTGTTCAGACAGTCGTGTGACCGCCGAAGAACTGATGGGACTCCATCCCGGAGAAGTTTTCGTCCACAGAAATATTTCCAACATGGTCATCAGCACGGATTTGAATATGAATTCTGTGGTTGACTTTGCAGTCAATCATCTGAATGT
>ENA-UOVV01000173-UOVV01000173.1-compost-metagenome-genome-assembly--contig:-NODE-173-length-96351-cov-6.288496_pt1 | contig 96351 bp, 94 predicted proteins | sample MGYA00238155_ERZ761577 | MGnify/ENA primary metagenome ERZ761577 (study PRJEB28898, sample SAMN06268775) | compost metagenome | isolation source: Emeryville, CA | place: USA:Emeryville, CA | collected...
CGGCTTGCCCGCATCCAGCCACACCACCGACGAGCCCGGTGTGTGGCCGGGAGCGGGTCGCAGCCGCAGCGATTCGGTGAGCTGCAGGTCCTCCGACCACAGCTGAATCTGGTCGGTGACCGGAAGCACGCTGTCCTCGAACGCATTTCGCAGATCGGCGCGCCGTGCAGCCTCGTCCTCGCTGCGGGGCTCGGGTAGTTCGTCGGCGTTGTCCGGGTGAAAGTAGCGGTAGTCGGCATCGGGCATCAGATAGCGCGCGTTCGGGAACATGGGCACCCAGGCGCCGTTGGCGCGCTTGGTGTTCCAGCCGACGTGATCGGAGTGGAGGTGGGTGTTGATGACGACGTCGACAGCGTCCGGGTCGACGCCCGCGCGCCGCAACGCGTCGAGGTAGTCGGTGTGCAACCGGTGTAGCGGCGGCGCGCCGGGTCGCTCACGGTCGTTACCCACCCCGGTGTCAACCAGTACCGTGAGCCCGTCCACCTCGATGACCCACGTCTGCATGGCGATTCGCCAAGAGCTCGCGTCGAAGAACGTCGGCGCGTACTCGGCGGCCAGTTCCTGCCACTTGTCGGCGGGGGTCTGCGGGAACAACGCCACGGGTAGGCCCTCGACCTGCCATTCCACCACGCGGGTCAGCTGCGCCGCGCCGAGCCGTATGCGGTCCACGGCCCCAGGCTAGTTGACACCCGCCCCGATTCACGTGCTCTTTCCCGCGGCGAGATGCATACCCGCCGCTGTTTCGCCGAGCGTGTGTGTCTGCTGCCGACACGCCGAGGGACTTCCGCACTTTCGCACGCTCGCGGGGAGGGGAACGCGGCTCAGGTCCGAAAATCCGTGATTGGTTCGGGTCGTCCCCCGAAGACGAAGATCATGGACGACGGCACATCGGTCGTGTTGGTGAACCGGTGCCACACCCCCGGCGGGATGACGAAGGTCTCTCCCGCGCCGACGCAGTTGTGCACTCCGTCGAGTTCCACACCGAACTCTCCGGCCGTGACCACCACGGCTTCGCTGGCGCCGTGGCGGATGGTCTTGGTACTGGCCCCGGGCAGCACATAGGTGATGCCGACATGAAAGCCATACCCGAGGCAAGCCACTGGTGCGTCTTCAGACGCGATGACGAACTGCTGCACGCCGTCGCCCAGCGGGTCGGGTGTCGGGATAGCCGTCACGACTCGGTGCCTCCACCGTCTTCTCGCTGCAGCCAGGCTCGGGCGATGTCTTCGCGGGTGGCAAACCATACCTCGTCGTGGTCGGAGGCGTAGTCGATGAAGTCGCGCAGGGCGCGGATTCGTCCCGGCCGGCCGATCATCCGCGGATGCAGACCGAAGGACATCATTCGCGGTGTCGTCTTCGCTTCCCGGTAGAGCTCGTCGAAGCTGTCCTTGAGGTACTCGGTAAGCGCGGAAGCTGTCGCGGGGCCGTTCGCCTGCCAGAAGCGGAAGTCGTTGTTGTCGGGCGTATAGGGCAGGACCAGCCGACGTTCGCCGAGGCATTCCACGAAGTAGGGACTGTCGTCGTTGTATGCGTCGGAGTCGTACAGGAATCCGCCGTGTTTGGTGATGAGTTCACGCGTGCGTTCGCTCGGGCCGTAACGGCAGTACCAGCCAACCGGCCGACGGCCGACGGTGCGTTCGAAACTCTGCACCGCAAGGGCAATGTGCTCGGCTTCCTCAGATTCGGAGAGCCGGAAGACCTCTTCCCACCGATAGCCATGGCTGCAGACCTCGTGCCTGCTGTCGCGAAGATATTCCGCGACAGCAGGATTGAGCTCCAGAGCTTGAGCACAGGCGAAGAACGTGAGCGGCACCTCACGGGCGTCGACAACATCGAGGATGCGCCATATGCCTACCCGGGAGCCGTATTCGTAGATCGACTCCATGGCCAGGTTGGCCACGTCGGGCGGGTAGGGGTACTGGCCCCATTCGGTGCCGGTCTCCTGATCGGGATCGCCGGCGGCGAAGGACCGCTCGGACCCCTCCTCGTAGTTGAGAACCAGCGAGATGGCGAGCCGGGCGCCGTTCGGCCATCGTCCCCGTGGGGTGTTTCGTCCGTATCCGACCAGGTCGCGGCTTCTCATCGGTCTCCTTTCCGCGTGGACACCGGTACGCGTTACAAGCGAGATAAAGAGAACGTTATCAGTCTTCTGACCATCCGCGACCCGAACAGTGGAAGTGCACCGACCCGTGGCCCCTGCCCCCGCACCTGGCCTTGCCAGACTGTTAAAAGCCTGTAACAACCGTGTATTCGGGACCTTAATCGGCTGAAAGGTCGACATGCGGCCGGTAACCGATCGGGACCTTGCTGTTGACAGCCGGCACGAGGGGTGCGAGCCTTTACTCGCAACGTTATTACTAGGTTGCATCGCTTCGGATGCACTGCAATCCACTCGGGAGGCCCCGGATGGGGAAGTTCAACAACAAGGTCGTACTCATCACCGGCGGTGCGCGCGGACAGGGCCGCGCGATGGCGATCAAGTTCGCCGCGGAAGGTGCCGACATCGCGATCGTGGACGCCTGCGCACCGATGGAGACGATCCCGTACGAGCTGTCCAGTGCCGACGATCTGGCCGAGACGAAGGGGCGCGTCGAAGCGCTGGGTCAGCGCTGCCTGACCATCATCGGGGACGTCCGCTCGCTGGCCGATATGGAATCGGCGGTCGCCAAGACCCTCGACGAACTCGGCCGGGTGGATGTCCTGTGCGCCAGCGCAGGGGTGCACAGCTTCCTGCCGGTCTGGGAAATGCCGCTCGAGATGTGGCAGCAGGTCATCGACATCAACCTGACCGGCGTGTGGAACTCCGCCAAGGCGGTGGCCAAACCGATGATGGAGCAGCTGAGCGGTGTCATCGTCGCCACCTCGTCGGTGATGGGGCGGGAGACCGGTAAGGATCTGGCCCACTACGCCGCCTCGAAGCACGGCGTTATCGGTCTGGTCAAGAGCCTGGCATACGAACTGGGCCCGTACGGGATCCGGGCAAACACGTTGCTGCCCAGTGCGGTACACGACAAGATGGGCGATAACCCACCGACCAGGGAATGGATGTTCGGCCGCGCCGGTGCGACGACCGAGGAGTATGTGGAAGCCACCCGGCACTGGCACGCACTGCGTGGTACGGCAGCCCTGCCGGCGGCCGCCATCGCCGACGCCGCGCTCTGGCTGGCCTCGGATGACGCCAGGTACATCACCGGGGCGGAGTTGCTTATCGACGGCGGCCACAGCGTCGTACCGCCCTACAACACGGCGCCGATCTATGCCGACGACGTCGAGGTCGGCCCCTACATCGACGACGGCATAAAACTGCCTCAGCGCATTTGAAGCCCCACACATGACCGACTCGACGATGCTGCAGGGACGCGTCGCCCTCATCACCGGAGGTGCTCGCGGCCAAGGGCGTTCGCACGCTCTTACGCTGGCGGAGGCCGGCGCGGACATCGCCATCTGCGATATCGCCGCCCCGGTCGACACGATCGACTATCCGCTTGCCACCGGCGGTGACCTGGCCGAGACGGCGCGCCTCGTCGAGACGCTCGGTCGCCGGTGCATTGCGGCCGCGGTCGACGTGCGCGACCTGGCTGCGATGCGGGCCTTCACCGCGCGGGTCACCGCCGAACTCGGGCGGCTCGACATCGCGATCGCCAACGCCGGCGTCTACAGCTTCGCGGCGAACACCTGGGAGCTGACCGAGGCGCAATGGGACGTCATGCTCGACGTCAACCTTGGCGGTGTCTGGCGCACCTGTGCGGCGGCCATACCTCACATCATCGACAGCGGCGACGGCGGCTCGATCGTCCTGGTGTCGTCGGTCAACGGCCTGCGCGGTGTGCCGGGCGTCGCGCACTACAACGCGGCCAAGACCGGTCTCATCGGATTGACCCGGACGCTGGCAATCGAGCTGGCACCCCATCACGTGCGGGTGAACACGGTGCACCCCACTGCCGTTCGCAGCCCGATGGTCGAAAACGACGTGATGCCGAAGGCGCTGGCCGCTGTCGAGGAATGGGGAATTGATCTGCGAAATATTCTCGACATCGAGCTGTTGGATCCCCGGGATGTGAGCGAGGCGGTGCTCTGGCTGGTCTCCCCGGCCGCCCGTCGCGTCACAGGTATCTCGTTGCCCGTCGACGCAGGGAACGTTCTGCGCTGACCTCATCCGAAAGTGAAACCGCCACATGATCTCTCAAGACACCCGAACACCGTCGCTCACCAGCCGGATTCCAACGGACACGTTGCGCGAAATCCATGCCCGGATGACTCGCATCCGCGCATTCGAGCTGACGTTCCAGGAGTACTTCCAGCGAATCCGACGCGAATCGGCGCAGAAATCCGGCAGCCGGTTCGCAGCGTTCACCTACGGCGATCCGTTCAGTGGGCCCGCGCTGCAGGGCAACCTCGAACTGGCGCTCGGCCAGGAGACCGTCGCCGCCGCGATTCTGCCGCTGCGTCCCAGTGACTACCTCGCCGGTACTCACCGCGCGCACCATCATGCGCTGTCCAAGGGCGTCGAAATCGAACCTCTGGTGGCAGAGATGTTCGGACGCGCAACAGGTCTGTGCGGGGGTCGTGCCGGCGACTTCAACATCCACGACGTCGAGCACGGGTTCGAGAACTCGCCCGTCGTCGGGCAGCTGATGCCGGTCGCGGCCGGGCACGCGCTGGCGGCGCAGCTGCAGGGTCGCGACGACATCGCGATGGTCGCGCTCGGTGACGGCGGCGTCAACCAGGGTGTCTTCCACGAGGCCGCCAACCTCGCCGGGTTGTGGCGCCTGCCGCTGATCTTCCTGCTGGAGAACAACGGTTACGCGTTGAGCACCAGCTCCCGCATCAGCTCGCCGATTCCCGACCGGCTTTACACCCGCGCCGAGGCCTACGGCTTCCCGGGAGTCCTGATCGAGGACAACGATCCACTCGCCCTGCACGACGCGGCGGTCGCGGCAATCGACCGGGCCCGATCAGGAGAGGGGCCCACCCTGATCGAGCTTCGCACCGACCGCCTGGCGGGCGGGTTCGAGGGAGACAGGCAGGACTACCGACCCACCGGCGAACTCGAGGCCGCGCGTGCCCGCGACGCGTTACCGCGGCTGACTGCCCAGCTGCTGGAGGCGGGCGTGCTGAAACCCGGTGAGGCCGAGGAACTCCTGCGCAGCGAACGCGAGCGTGTGTCGGCCGCGATCGACGCCGCGGTCGCCGCGCCCTGGCCGGAACCCGAATCGGCCGCGCGGGGTGTCTTCGCCGAATCCGAGGTGATCGAGGCATGAGCACACCCGCCACGTTGAGGGGCCGCACGTACACCCAGGCCATCGCCGAGGCGATCCGCGCCGAGATGGCGGCCGATGAATCAGTCGTCCTGTTCGGCGAGGATGTCGGTCGGTACGGCGGAATCTACGGCCATCTGACCGGTTTGTACGAGCAGTTTCCCGGGCGGGTCCGCGATACCCCGATCTCCGAGGCGGGGTTCATTGGCGCGGCCGCGGGCGCGGCCACCTGCGGCCTGCGGCCAATCGTCGAGCTGATGACCGTAGATTTCTTCGGCGTCGCGATGGACCAGATCTACAACTATGTGGCGAAGGTGCGCTACGCCTCCAACGGCACGCGCCGCGTGCCGATGGTGATCATGGCCTCGGTCGGTAATCCGCTGCGCCAAGGGGTTACCCACTCTCAGACCTTGCACGGCACGTTCGCGCACCTGCCCGGGCTCAAGGTGGTCATCCCCTCGACACCAGGCGACGTCGAAGCGCTCATGCGGGCTGCGATCCGCGACGACGACCCCGTGCTGTTCCTGTTCCACCGTGCCTTGCTGGGCATCTCGGACATACCCTGGGACAGCACCCCATCGGAGGGGCCCGGCATCGGCCGCGCCGCGGTACGCAGACCGGGTACGGACATCACCATCGTCGCGGTGTCTTTCATGGTGCACCTGGCGCTCGAGGCGGCTGAACTGCTCACAACCGAGGGCATTGACGCCGAGGTGCTGGATCTGCGCGGTCTGGTACCGCTTGACGGTGCGGCCCTTGAGGAGTCGGTGCGCCGCACGGGCCGACTGCTTGTGCTCGACGAGGACTACCGAAGTTTCGGCATGAGTGCGGAGATCATGGCTGTTGCGATCGAGCGGGCACCCGACGCACTGCGCACCTTGCCGCGCCGGCTCGCGCGTGTCGATGTCCCGATCCCGTTCAGTCGTCCGCTTGAAGACGCGGTCATGTTGTCACCCAACAAGATCGCCGATGCGGCACGGGCCACCGTGCATGCCGGTGTCGAATGACGAAGGAGACCACGTTGAGTTCCAAAGGTTCGATCGCCGCGGCGAACGCGTTGCTGCCCGACTCGCCGCAACTGGTGCCGACACCGATCGACCTCGAGTTCTACGAGCGTGCGATAGCCGCGCTGGACGGCGCGACGGTACGGGCGACCACCCGTCTTGACGACCTCGAGGGCGCGGCGATCGAGGTGTGCGCGGGCGAGACGCTGTCGCTGGAGCTCCTCGAAGGCCCGCAGATCGTCAATCTGTTTGCGTTCAACCGCGACGATCCCGACGAACGGATCTGGCATCAGACGGTGTTACGGGAGGGTCTGTGGGTCGGACAGCTGACCCGCGTGTACGGGACGATGGCGCGGTCGCGGCCGCTGCTGACCATCCTGCGTGACACCGTCGTCGCCGACCCGCGCACCCCCTTCGGTCAACACCATATCTATTTCGGCGGCTCCGGCACGCCCGCCGACTGGCGATTCGCCGGAGGGCCGGAGGGCGTGCGAACGACCTGGGAACAATTCGCCGCGGCGTTGGAGGCGCGGTCGATTGATCCGGCCATCCTGATCGAGAACATCTGCTTCTTCCAGAAATCGACGATCGAGCCCAACGCACAGCGCATCCGGATTCTGCCGTCCGACGCGGTCGCCGGTGACGTGGTCACCCTGTTCGCCGAGATCGACCTGGTTGCGCTGCTCGCACTGAGCCCCTACATCGACGGGACCCGACCGGCGTCGACACCCGGCCTGCCACAGCCGCGCCCGGTCGAGGTGCGGGTCACCGAGCAGATCGCGCAACCGCTGGGCTGGCCGCACCCCGACATCTCCTATCCGGACATGTCGCGCTACCTCGACGAGCGCGGTGTGCGCAGCCACGAGGTCGTCCCGACACCCGGCATCGACTACCGCCTCCACCGCGACAAGGAGAGTGCATGACCATCCTCATACCCGACGCTGGTCTCGGTGACGTTGTCCTGCCGCGGGCGACGTATCCGATCGACGCCGACTTCTACCGGGAACTGAACCGTCGACAGGCCTCGTTCACCTTGGTCAGCGAACACGACACCGTGGAGACCGGTTACGGCTTTCGGGTGAACGCAGGACAGTCGTTCCGGTTCACCATGCTCGAGTCGGCGCAGATCCTCGACGTCTGCCTGGTCAACGCCGACGATCCCCGCGAGCGCTTCTTCAGCGGCGCGCAGATGGTCATTGAGGGCGGCAAGATCACCCGCGGGATCCGGCTGTGGGGCACGCCGCCGCGAAGCCGGCCACTGGCCACCTGTATCGCCGACACCGTGCGGCCGCGGGAGAACCGCCGAGCCACCCGCGACCACTATGCCTACGGTGCGCACTGCAATGCCCACCTGTGGCATCTGTACGCCGGTGTGCACCACCGCCCCTGCTACGACAATCTCCGGTACGGCTTCGCCCAGATGGGTTTGAGCCAGTATGCGATTCACGACAACATCAACCTCTTCCAGAAGGGCGCGTACGACCTATTCACCGGCGCTCATCTGGTGGATGAGAGCGACGCGGTGCGCGGCGATTACATCGAGTTCTACGCCGAGATCGACCTGATTGTGGCGGTCTCGTTGTGTCCCAACGGCGCTGGCTCGGACGGACTGCGCGAATCCTGGAGTGAGACCGGCCCCGATGTGCCTGTCTACCCGATCCGCGTCTCGATCTTCGACACCGGGACCACGCCGCGGCCGTGGCCGCCCGACACGCCAACCGAATTCACCACATCATCTATCGGGAGGAGTCATCGATGAGCAGCACCATCGACGCACAGCGTGCGCGACTGCTGGAGCGATCCCCCCACCTCGTGCCCACCCCGATCGACGCCGAGTTCTACGCCGATGTCCGAGCGAAGCTGCCGACTGCGGTGGTCCGCAACCGATTTCGTCTCGACGACCTCAGCGGAGCGGCCGTCGACGTGCGAGCGGGGGAGACTCTGGATCTGCGCCTGCTGGAAGGTCCGCAGATCGTCAACCTCTTCGCGTTCAATTCCGCAGATCCCGACGAGCGGATCTGGCATCAAAGCGTGATCCGGGAGGGGCTGTTCACCACACGGGGCACCCGGATCTGGGGCACGATGGCCCGCAACCGCCCACTGCTGACCGTCGTCGAGGACACCGTTTGCGCCGACCCACGCCATCCGTTCGGTCAGCACCATATCTACTTCGGCGGTTCCGGCACGCCCGCCGACTGGCACTTCGCCGGTGGCGCCCCGGGCGTGCGGACAACCTGGGAGCAGTTCGCCGGTCTGCTCGAACAACGCGGTGTCGACCCGGCCGCCGTTCTGCTGGAGAACGTCTGCTTTTTCCAGAAGTCCACCATCGATCAACTGCCGATGCGTGTCGAGATGATGGCCTCGGATGCCGTTGCCGGCGATCATGTCACGCTCTTCTCCGAAATTGACCTCGTCGTGCTGCTTGCCCTTAGTCCATACGAGGACGGTGGCCGCCCGGCCCATCAGATCGGCATTCCCCAACCCAAGGCGGTCGAGATCTCGGTCAGCGAACCGGTGGCCGAACCCCTGCCCTGGCCGTATCAGGGCATCTCCTATCCCGACCTGGGTCGATACCTCGACGGCGGCCGCCGCACGCGTGAACCGGTGTCGACGCCGGGCATCGACTACCGCCTGCGACCCGCGGGCAACGCGACCAACGGAAAGGCCGATCAGTGACCTCGATAACCCTGTCTCCCCGGATCCCGCGCCTGCCCGGGACCACCCCGCGGGCCAGCTATCCCTACGACAAAGCCTTCTACAACAGGTTGATTGCGGATCAGGGCAGCTACGCGCTGGTCCGTGAGTACGACACCGAGGAGACCGGTTACGGTTTCCGGGTGAACGCAGGGCAGTCGTTCCGGTTCACCATGCTGGAGTCGGCGCAGATCCTCGACGTCTGCCTGGTCAACGCCGACGATCCCCGCGAGCACTTCTTCAGCGGCGCGCAGATCACGATCGAGGGCGGCAAGATCACCCGCGGGATCCGGCTGTGGGGCACGCCCCCGCGCAGCCGGCCGATCGCCACCTGTATCGCCGACACCGTGCGTGTGCGCGAGAATGACCGCCACACCCGTGACCACTTCGCGTACGGTGCGCACTGCAATGCGCACCTGTGGCATCTGCACGCCGGCGTCCACCACCGCCCCTGTTACGACAACCTCCGCCATGGCTTCGCCCAGATGGGCTTGAACCAGTACGCGATTCACGACAACGTCAATCTCTTCCAGAAGGGGGCGTACGACCCCTATACGGGGGCTGCGATGGTGGAGGAAAGCGACTCCGTGCGTGGTGATTACATCGAGTTCTACGCCGAGATCGACCTGATTGTGGCAGTCTCATTGTGTCCCAACGGCGCTGGCTCGGACGGACTGCGCGAGTCCTGGAGCGAAACCGGGCCCGATGTGCCGGTCTATCCCATTCGCGTGTCTATCTACGACACCGGTATCACGCCGCTGGAGTGGCCGATGACGTGGCTGTGACGACCTGAAAGACGATACGGGAAACGACATAACGGCGACTATCCGAAGGAGCAAGGACTCGTGAACGACATGAGGGCGGTCACGACGGGGACCGCACATTCCGGACCGGATCTCTATGAACGCAAGGCCACCGGCCTGGTCCGGTCGATCTCGCTACGTTCGAACATCTACTTCAACGTCATTACCGTCGGTGTGATGTGGTCGGTGCTTGCACTGACTCAGATCGCCGGTGGCTTCGCCGATGCCAATCCCGTGGTAACCGCGATCATCGCTGCCGTCGTCTGCCTGGCGCCGGTCCTGCTCTACGGTCTGTTCACCGCGGCGATCCCGCGTTCGGGCGGCGACTATGTCTGGGTCGGACGTACCTTCCGGCCCTGGGTCGGCCTGGCGGTCAACGTCAATGCCACCATCTGGTTCGTCCTGGCCAACGGCTTTCTGGCGTTTCTCGTCGCCCAGGACGCCCTGCCGACCGCGTTTGTGACCCTGGGCAAGGCCTTCAACTCCGAGGCGATCGCCGGTTGGGCCGGGGCAATATCCAGCCCCGGGTGGACCTTCGCGATCGGTGTCGCGGTTCTGGTGGTGTCCGGCATCGCCACCGCGGCCATTCCGATGCGCAAGGCGATGAAGGTGGCGGCCGCGTTCTTCGTGATCACCATCCTCGGCCTCATCGTCGCCATCATCGCGCTCCTGCTCACCAGTCGCGCCGATATCGTCAGTGGTGTAGAGAGTGCGGGCGGTGACTACGACGCCATCGTCAAGGCGGGTGCGGAATTCGGCTTCGGCACCGGCGGCTTCTCGCTGTGGTCCTGCCTGCTGGCGGTCCCGCCGCTGTACCTCGCGCTGGCCTACACGGTGGGGGGTGCCTACACCGGTGGGGAGGTGCGCAATCCGCGTAGGACCGGCGTGTACGGCCCGCTGATTGCGTCCGCGCTCGTCGGCGTCCTGGTGATCATCGCCTTCGCCGCGGCCGCTCGCACCCTGGGGTCCGACTTTGTCAGCGCGGCATCGTTCCTCAGCGCCAGTGGCGATCCCGCATACACGCTCGGCCAACCGGCCTCATTCTTCTACTTTGTCACCCTCGGCACCAACTCGGCCGTCGTGCTGACGATCATTGCGATCGCGTACTTCGCCGCGCCGTTGTCGACAATTCTCGCGACGGTGCTGTTCTCGACTCGTAATCTGTTCGCCTGGTCGTTCGACCGGGTCCTTCCGACGAAGGTGTCGGAGGTGAGCCCGAAGACGAACACCCCGGTCGTCGCGCCGATCATCGTCACCGTCGTGTCGACGGTGTACCTGGCGTTCCTGATCTGGGGGAGCCCGACCTTCAGTGCGGCGTTCGGCGCGATCATTCTGGGCACGACGATCTCGTTCATCGTCACGGCGATCGCGGCGATCGTCTTTCCGTTCCGCCGCCGTGCGCTCTACTCGTCCTCTGCGGTCCGCGGGGAGATCCTGGGTGTGCCGGTGCTCACCGTGGTCGGGGTGCTGGCCCTGGTGGTCTACAGCTTCGTGTTCTTCGCGCTGGTGAGCCAGGACGCTCTTGGCGTGAACAACGCGACAGGCTTCGCGGCGACCGCTATCGTCCTCGTGATCGCGTTGATCGCGTATCCGATCGCATACATCGTCAACAAGAGTCGCGGGGTCGATCTCGCGCTGGTGGGCCGGGAGTTACCGCCGGAATGAGCTTCTTCAAACGCAAGGGCCGCCGCGGCCGCGGTATGCGGATCTTCTTCGCAACCGACATCCATGGTTCGGAGCAGTGCTTCCGCAAGTTCCTCAACGCCCGGGTGGCCTATGAGGCCGACGTGCTCATCCTGGGCGGCGACGTGACGGGAAAGGGTATGGTCCCGATCGTTGAGTGTGCCGGCGGGTGGAGCGCGGTCGTCCGTGGAGTCACCGAGACCGCCTCCACCGCAGAGGAACTCGCAGAGCTCCAGCGCAAGATCCGGATGATGGGCCTCTACGACCTGGTGGTGAGCCCGGACGAGAAGCGAGCGATGGACGAGGATCCCCGGGTGCTGCAGGCCCGCTTCGAGGAGGCTATGCGCGGCAGCCTGCTTCGATGGACGACATTGGCCGCCGAACGGCTGCCCGACGGCTATCCCGCCTTCATGATGCTCGGCAACGATGACTACTCGTCTTTCGAGAATGTGCTGCGCCGGGCCGAGGCGATCACATACGCCGAGGACGGCATCTACGATCTGCCGCTCGACTACCAACTCCTCTCGCTGGGGTACTCCAATCCCACACCGTGGGACACTCCGCGTGAGCTCACCGAGGAGCAGATCGAGCACACGCTTGAGGAGCGGTTCACCAAGGTCGCCGATCCCCGCCGGGTGGTGTTCAACGTGCACGTACCGCCCTACGACACCAAGCTGGACCGCGCCCCACTGCTCGACGAGCAGTTGCGTCCGGTTGTCGGTGCCGACGGAGGGGTGCAGCTCGGTCCGGTGGGTTCGACCGGTGCACGCACGGTGATCGAACGCCACCAGCCGGCGGTCGGGCTGCACGGCCACATCCATGAATGCGCGGCCGGTGATTCCATCGGGACGACGTTGTGCGTCAACCCCGGATCGGAGTATCTCATCGGAACGCTGCGCGGTGCGCTCGTCGAACTGGACCAGGACGGCACCGTCGCCCGCTGGCAGTTGACCCAGGGCTGACCGTAGGGCGGTAGGGCATGGCGGACTTGGAGATTCGGACGTGAGCGATCTCGCAATGGCCGCAGCGCAGGTCGCCGAAGGGGTGGCCATCGTGGCGGACGCGCAGGCCGTCGGCGCGCAGGCGCGACTGATCGGCGGCGCCGCGATCGCCTGGCACAGCGGCCGCGGGGAAAGCCCGCATCGTACGTTCAGCGACCTGGATATGGTGGTGTCGCGCAAGGGCGCGTCCGCGCTCACGAAGGTTCTCGAGCGCCGTGGCTACCAGGGTGACCGACGGTTCAATGCCCTCAACGCCGACACCCGGTTGATCTTTCACGGCCCCACCGGCAAGCTCGACGTGTTCGTCGAGCGGTTCCAGATGTGCCACGAGATCCCGCTGCGGTCCAGACTGGAGCTCGACGCACCCACGGCCACCGTCACCGACCTGCTGCTGACTAAGCTTCAGGTCCTGCAGATCAATGAGAAGGACGTCCTGGACATCGCGTTGCTGCTGGGGACTCACGAGTGTCGCGCTGGGGAGGGCGACTGGATCAACGGCGACTATCTCGGCCGGCTTCTCGGTGACGACTGGGGCCTGTGGCGGACCGCGACCGGGTCACTGGCTGCGGTGTCGAAGGCCGAGCCGCGGGTTCGCGATCGGGTCGCCGAGATCCTGGCCGCGATCGAAGCGGGCCCGAAGAGCCGACGCTACCGGTTACGTGCCCGGATCGGGGAGCGCAAGCGCTGGTACGAGCTGCCGGAAGAGGTGGACTGAGTGACGGATCCGGACGAGAACGGGGACCGGACCGCAAAGCTCGAAGACGTCGCCCGCGTCGCGGATGTGTCGATATCCACGGTGTCGCGATACGTCCGGGGTCTGCCCGTACGCCGGGCGGAGCAGATCTCCAAGGCGATCGAGAAGCTGAACTACCGGCCGAATGCGATCGCACGCGGGCTGCGCTCCCGCCGGACACACGCCATTGGCGTCGTGGTCACCGACATCACCAATCCGTACCTGGCCGCCGTCATACGCGGCATCCAATCCGTGGGCGGGGCGACGCGTTACAACCTGTATCTCGTCGAGGGCAACGACCAGATCCAGGACACCATCGGCGATCTCGGCAGTCGCGTTGACGGCATCATTTGTGAAGCCGCCTCGGGTGTCGAGATCGTGGAGGCGTTGCGCGCAACCGGGCAGCCGACGGTCCTGCTGGAGTTCGAGCCGGTCGGACATTCGCATCCGTTCGACGCCGTCATGGTGGACAACTACGGCGGTGCCCGACGCGCCGGCGAGTACCTGCTGCAGCTCGGCCACCGCCGGATCGGCATCATCGGCGGTCCGCTCACCACCTCCCCGGGCCGCGAGCGGTACGACGGGGTGGTCAGTGCGCTCGCGGACGCCGGTGTCGAACTCGATCCCACCTACGTCGAGATCGGCGATTTCAGTACGGATTCCGGCTACCAGGCCGCCTCGCGGCTGCTCGGGCGGGAGGAGCCGCCGACGGCGTTGTTCGCGGTGAACAACCTGACCGCGATCGGTGCCCTGACCTACATGCACGACGCCCGACTGGACGTTCCGGGCCAGGTTTCGTTCGTCGGTTTCGACCCGATTGACAGCTGGGAGCTCATGGCGCCGCAGCCCACCGTCGTGGATCGGCCCCGCAGCGAACAAGGTGCGATCGCGATGCGCCTACTGCTCGACCGGATCAGCGGCAACGGCCCCGAGAAACCACGCCGGATCGTGCTCGATACCAGCCTGGCTCTTCGTGATTCGTGCGCCCGATACCAGGACAGCGGCCACTAGCCTCCGCGAGCGTGCGTGTCCGCACCCGACACGCCGCGGAATTTCTGCACTTTACGCACGTTCGTGCGGGCCGGAGCGTGCGCAAATTGCTGATTCTTACCGGCGTGTCGCGCACAGACGCGCACCCTCGCGGGGGAGGGGTCAGGGCTTGATGCGGATCTCGCCCGGGCTGTACAGCCCGCTGTGGGTCGCGGTGCCGAACTCCAGCGTGGCCGGCTTCGCGTCGACGATCGTTTCGAACCGGCGCAGCGAGCCCCAGTCGCGGCCCCAGTCGCGGGACAGGTAGGTCGCCATCACGTGCTGGCGCAGCAGCAGGTCGGTGATGCCGAGCAGGCCGCCGTTCAACCCGTCCTGCCAGGTGTCGGTGTCCTTGCGCTTGGCGTTGTAGTCGGGCGTGATGCGGAATTTCGGGATGTCCGTGACGCCGTTGGCGTGCAGCATCGGTTGCTGGCAGGGGAACGCCAGGCCGACCGCCCAGTCCATCAGCACGGGCTGCTCGGAGCCGACGTATTCCTGCACCGACCGTAGTTCGGGCACCCGCGGCGGCGTGACCGCGATCCAGTCGCCCTGGGTGAGCGAAAGATCTTCGGCGACAACGCGGACCGCGATCGCATCGGCGGGAATCTGGTCGCGCGGGAATCGCAGGTTGCGCCAGGACGGAATCGGGCCGAGGTCGTAAGGCACCAACCGGCCCGCGGGCACCGGGGCCCCGTCGGGCCCAGGCACCGCATATTCGAGTTCGACGGTCTGCCCTTCGGTGCGGCCGTTGAACACGCTGTCGCCGGTGATGGTCCCCGCGGCCGTGATGACCACGAGCGGGTGCGCATCGTCGCGCGGCGGCAACTCGTACCAGGCCGAGGTCAGCGTGCTCTCCTGTTGCGGACCCTCGACGTAGCTGCCCGCCACCGGGACCCGCTTCGGGTCCAGGCCGTACGGCAGCGGCACCGTGGAGCCGTTGATCCCGGGTGTCTTCAGCTTGACCGGCTGATCCCAGTCGTAGTCGGTGCCGGGCATCGGCAGATTCATCCGGATCGCCTCGGCGACGATCTTCTCCGGAACGCCGTTGGGGGTGAAGCCGATCGGATCGACACCGCCGAGCGGCCCGAGTGGTCCGTAGTCACCGGGCAGCGGGGTCATGAACCCGTCGTTGGGGTCCGGTTCGACCAGCACGTCGTCGGCCAGACCGCAACCGCCGGCGAACGCGCGCAGGTTAGCCCACGCGTTGGAGTAGGTCGGGTACTGCCGGATCACGCCGATCACCATGGAGGCGACGAACACCACCACCATCAGCCCGGCCGCGACCGGGATCGGCGCGGCGGTCAGCGCCCGCGCGATCCTGCCTTCGCCGCGGGTGCGGTCGGCGAAGTGCAGCCACAGGGTGTACTGCGCGGCCGCCACGAACAACAGGAAGAAGATGAAGCTGACGGTGACCCCGCCGATCGTCGGCATGTCGTTGTTGAACGGCACACCGTAACTGGACACGTACCACCAGCCGTTGGTGGTGGCGAAGCACAGTGCCAGCAGGAACAGCACCGCCGAGAGCACGGCCATCCGGTTGCGCGACCAGCGCAACACCGTCGGCGACACCAGCACCGTCGCCAGCGCCGCCATCGCCGCACCCACCGCGGCGAACAGACCGAAGTGATGCACCCACTTGGTCGGGGTGAACATCAGGAAGAACATCGTGCCGAAGATGATGCCCATCAGCCGCCACGCCGGTCCGCGCGCGACCCCGGGTACGCGCTTGCGCCGCAGCATCACGAACATCGACACGAACAGCGCCAGCGCGGTGATCAGGAACCCGAACCGGCGCGACAGCGAACCGTCGACCGTCGGCAGGATCAAGTAGTAGTACCGCAGGTTCTCGGTGTACCACTCCTGGTTCGGGCCGATCGCGGTGCGAATCCTGGTGGCCTCCAACACCGTTGAGATCGTCTGATCGAAGAAGACCACCGTCAGCACGACGGTGCCCGCCGCGAGCAGGGGCAGCACCAGCGGCCAGATGCCCACCACGCGGTGCCTGCGCACCAGGATGCGCAGCAGCGGGCGGCCACCGGCCAGCAGCGCCGCCACGGCGATGATGCCGGTGGGCTGGATGCCCAGCGTGAACGCCGCGGTGATGATGGCCAGCGCGGCGGGGGTGAGCCGACCCGACGTGATCGCGCGTTCGATCAGCACGTAGGTGATCAGCGCGCCGGTCGCGATCTGGCCCTCGGGCCGCAGGCCGTTGTTGAACGGCATCCACGCCGCCAGCAGTACCAGCCCGGCCGCCCAGAGCGCGGGCCCGCTCGTCGCCACCGCGGGGCCGAGGCGCGGCAGCACCTCGCGGGACAGCAAGAGCCAACAGATGATTCCGCACACCAGGTCGGGTAGCCGCATCCAGATGCTGGCGTCGCTGACGCTGGTCATCATGGCCAGCAGGTTGTAGTACCAGCCGAACGGGTCCTCGGGGCTGCCGAACCAGCGGAAGTAGTTCGACATGTAGCCGGCGTGCCCGGCGACGCGGGCCATTCCGAGGATGTACCCGTCGTCCGACGAGTTGGCGCCGATGACGTGCCACACCAGGAATCCGCCGACCACCGTGACATCGGTCGCGGTGAACGTGCGCCAGCGCTGCGGAATCAGCCGGTGCATGCGCCTGCCGTCGAGCCGGTCCAAGCGCCACAACGCAAGCACCGCAATGATTGTCGACGCGATCGAGACCAGCATCGCGGTCAGCTTCAGCGGCGTCGGACTGGTGGAGAACCGGGTGTCGATGACCGCGGACAGCTTCAGGTCCGGCGGCGCGGGCCCGGTCAGGTCGGTGAACACCCCGACGATCGCGGGGCGCAGGTTCGGGTCGGGGAATCCGGAGTACTGCGGCGAGCCGTCGGCCTTTGTCAGCCCGACGAACGTCGCGAACGTCCCCTCCTGCGACGAGGTGATCTCGATGCGCGAGCAGCCTGGCGGCCCCACCACCCGGGCCCGGGGCACGCTGGCCACCACCACGTTGCGGTCGGTGATGTCGACGCGCTCGCGGGTGACGGTGACGAACAGCGACTGCAGCGCAGCCTGTTTGCCGTTCTTCGGTGCGGTGGACAGCACCACCCCGCCCTCGGGCGGCATCGACCGGATCACCTCGCACGGCACCGTCGCGGTCAATGACACCGGTGTCTGCGAGATCAGTGGCGCCGTGACGTTCTCGAATCGCTGTTCCTGCGGCCAGTTCAGCGTCGCGGTGGTCTGCACGACCGGCAGCAGCGGGGTGGCCACCGAGCACACGAAGCCGATCAAGCCGGCGAGCATCGCCACCCAGCGGGCGATGCTCACATCCCGTGCGGGCGGGGTGGTGTTCAAGCGTTCAGTCATGGCAGTGCCCTGATCGGTCCGTTGCGGGTCCACCCGTACACCCGCGTCGTGCCCTGCTCGACCACCGCGGTCGGGGCCTCCGATTCGGGCACCACGCGGTGGTAGCGCTCGATCGAACCCCAGTCGCGGTACCAGTCGTCACGCAGATAGGTGGGCACCGTGGAGGTGGTCAGCAGCGCCTGGATGAACAGGAACGGACCGCCGTCCTGGGCGGACTGCCACTGATTCGACGAGACCACCACCTGCTTGAAGTTCGGCAGGATGCGGTACTCCGGCAGTTCGGCGATGCCGAGATGTTCGGTGAACGGGCGCTGGCACGGGAAGTTCGCGGCGGTTGCGATGTCCATCAACACCGGCGTCTGCGACCCCAGGAACTGCTGGGCGGTCTCCAATATCGGCACCCGCGGCGGGGTGAATCCGAACCACTGGTCGGTGCTCAGGTTGGGATCGTCGGCCACGATGCGCACCACGTTGGCCTGCGGCGGCGCCCACGCCAGCGGGAAACGCAGGTTGCGCCAGGCCTTCTGAGGCCCCGGTCCGACGTCGATGGGCTGCACCTCGTCGAGCGGCACGAAGCTGCCGTCCGGACGGTGTTCACCCCACTGCAGCTTCAGCGACTGCCCGTAGTTGAACGACCCGTCCTCCTCGTAGAACCAGATCGCACCGGCGGCCGCGACGGTGACCAGCGGTCGGTCCGGCGGGCGCTGACCCGCGGGGAACGGCAGCTGGTACCACGCCGAGGTGGCCTTGGCCGCCACGGTGTTCTCGTCGAAGCTGCCCATCACCGGCGTGCGCGCCGGGTCAAGTCCGAACGGCAGGAACACATTTGACCCGTTGACACCGACGGGCCCGTAGCCGCCGCCGGTACCCGCGGCGAACCCGATGCCGATGTTCGGTTCGTTCGGCGAACCGTCGGAGTTCACCGTGCCCGGATTGGCGGTGACCGGCTCGGGCGGCTCGAGTGTGTCACTGATTCCGTTGGGGGTGAAGCCGATTGGATCCTCACCGCCCAGCGGACCATACTTGCCGTACTTCTGGCCCGGCACCGGTTGCAGCATGCCGGCGTTGGTGTCGCGCTCGACGAGCACGTCGTCGGCCATCGCGCAACTGGTCTCCGACAGGCCGGACATCAGCGCCGAGACGTTGGCCTTGGCGGTGGTGTAGACCGGGTAGCGCTGCACGGCGCCCTTGAGCATCGAACCGACCTCGAGCACCACCATGATGACCGCGACCACCAGCAGCGGGGTGGAGGCCAGGAAGCGGTTGCGCCTGGTGTCGGCCACCTCGGTGTGGCCGGCGTAGTCCAGCCGGAAGTGCAGCCAGCCCGCGAGCAGTCCGGTGGCGATCGCCAGCGCCAGGAAGATGCCGGTGACCGGGATCCCGGCGATCACCGGCTGCTTGTCGAACCACGGCACGCCGTAGTTGCCGGTGTAGAACCAGCCGTTGATACCCGAAGTGGCCCAAGCCAATACGAACAACAGGGCGGTGACGTACAGGGCCAGGTTGCGTCGGCTGTGCAACCCGACTCGGGCGAAGGCGAACGCGGTGACGGCGCCCAGCGCACCCGCCAGCCCGGCGAACGCACCGAACTGCACCGCCCACTTCGTCGGCGTGAACGTCAACAGCAGCAGGCCGACCGCGGTCACGCCGATGAGCCGCCACACCGGCCCGGCGGCCATGCCGGGAACCCCGCCGCGGCGGAGCAGCACCGCGAGCATGCCGAACAAGCAGAGCAGCATCACCAGCACGGCGAAGCGGCGGGTCAGCGAGGAGTCGACGCTGTCCTCGACGGTCAGGAAGTAGTAGCGCAAGAACTCCTGATACCAGGCGATGGTGGGCCCGACGACGTACTTGATGCGCGCCGACTCGGCGACGGTGGCCAGGGTCTGGTCGCGGAACACGATGACGAAGAACAGCGACAGCGCGCCGGCGAGCGGGGCCAGCGACGCCAGCACGCCGGGCCGACGGGCGCGGATCACGCCCGCGATCGCCCGCGCCCCGACCAGCAGCGGCGCCAGGGCGATCAGGCCCTGCGGGGCCAGCGTCACCGAGAACATCGCGACCACGATCGCCAGCGCGTACGGCACCAGTCGCCGGGTGCCGATGGCGTTCTCGACCAGCATCCAGGCCGCGATCGCGCCGAACGCGATCAGCGGTTCGGGCCGCAGGCCGTTGTTGAACGGCAGCCAGGCGGCCAGGAACACCGCTCCGGCGGTCAGCACCGCGACCCGGCCCGCCGCCAGCGGCTTACCCAGTCGCGGCAGCACGCAGCGGCTGATGATCAGCCACGTCCCGACGCCGGCCGCCGTCGCGGGGATGCGCATCCACACGCTGGCCGTGCTGACCGCGGCGAACTGCGCCAGCACCGATTGGTACCAGTCGAACGGGGCCTCGCTGGCACCGAAGTAGCGGAAGTAGTTGGCGTGGTAGCCGGCCTCGTCGGAGATGCGCGCGATGGTCAGGTTGTAGCCGTCGTCGGACGACAGCGCGCCGATCAGATGCCACAGCAGCAGGGTGCCGACGACGGCGACGTCGGTGAACCAGGTGGTGAAGCCCACCCGCCAGAGCCGGTTCCACACTCGCGGTACGCGGTGGGCGGTGCGGCGGTCCAGCACCGCCAGCGCCACGATCGAGGCGATCACACCGGCCACCCCGAGCACCATCGCCACCAACTTGAGCGCCGACGGCGAGGTGATGAACCGGGTGTCGACGTCGATGCGGGCGGACAGCCCGGGTTGCGCGGCCACCTTCAGATCGGTGAACAGGCCCGCGACCTGGGGCTTCTTCTCGGCCTCCAGGGTGCCCGCGGCGCCGGGGATGCCGATGAAATCGGCGCCGACCTCGCCGGGGTTGGCCCAGATGTGCAGGGTGGTGCAGGCCCCGGACTCGACCGCGGGGCGCGGCGCGACGGCCGCGACGGTGTCGCGGAACGCGACCACCACGACGTCGGCGTTGGCGGTGACGAACAGCCCGTTGCGGGTCGAGTCGATGCCGGCGCGCGGGATGGTCGACACCACCAGGCCGCCCTCTTCGGGCAGGGTGCCGACGGCCGGGCACGGGATCGAGATGTCGAGCGCCTGCGGGGCCCCGGACACCAGCGGCGCGGTGATGTCGGTGATGAGCCCGTCCGGGCCGGGTGCCTGCGGCCACAGGATCGTGGCCGTGGTCTGGTTCACCGGCAGCAGCGGCGCCAACGCGCACAGCAGCACGCCCGCGAGGCCCGCCAGCACGGCGACCAGTCGCGCGGACCTGCGCGTCCGCTCTTGTTCACCGCCTGGCACGAGCGTCGATGGTAGGCGACGTGGCGAACAAGACCGTTGACGCGGGGCCGACCAGCGCGTGACTGCAGCGCGATCGTGACGTTCTAGGCGCTACTCGGACGCGCTGTCGAAGTCGAACTGGCGCAGCTGCCGCCGGGAGCTGATGCCGAGCTTGCGGTACGTCGACCCCAGGTGGCCCTCCACGTTCTTCACGGTGACGAACAGCTGCTGGGCGATCTCGTTGTTGGTGTGCCCGGCCGCGGCCAGCGCCGCGATCCGGCGCTCCGACGGGGTCAGGGCGTCCGGTCCGCGGCGGGGCCGGCCTCGGGCCGGGGCACCGGCCGCGGCCAGCTCGGCCTTGACGAACTCGGCCAACGGCACGGCACCGGTGCGCTCCGCGATCGGCAGCGCCTCCTCCAGGGCTCGTCGGCCGTCCATCCGGTAGCCGGCGCGCCGTAGCGCGGCCCCCCAGTCGGCCAGCGCCCGGGCGAACTTCAACGGCGCCTCGGTCGGCCGCAGCAACTCCGCGGCTTCGCGCAGCATCTCCAGGTCGGTCTGCTCGTCCACCAGAGCCCGCACCCGCAGCGCGCGCCCCAGGTCGATCGGGTTGGCGGTGCGGCGGCTGGTGGCCACGGCCGCGTTGGCCAACCCGATCGCCTCGTCGCGGCGGCCGAGCTGGCTGTAGGCGAGCGCCGCATCCAGCCGCCACGGCGCGCTCGACACGGTCACCGCGCCGATCGCGTCACGTTCCTTACCCGCGGCCAGCAACACCGCGAGTCCCCGCTCGACCTCACCGGCGCGCACCAGCGCCCGACCGAAGGCGCAGCGCGCGGTGGCCGCCATCGAGGTGTCCTCCCGCTGGGCCGGGAACTCGAACGTCTGCCCGAGCGCGACGGCCTCGCCGACCTTGCCCTGCGCGATGAGTGCCTGCATGAGCGCGTACAGCGCGATCGGCGGGGTGAAACCCGTCACCAGACTGGCGTGGTCCAGCGCGGCGCGGGCGTCGGTTTCGGCGTCGACGAGTTCGCCGGCCCGGTACCTGGCCGTCGCCCGCGCGGTGAGTGCCTCCGACATCAGCAGCGGCGAGCTCATCGATGACGCCTCGGCGACCAACGCATCGGCGACCGCGAGCGCGCGCTGCACGAGGCCCAGATGCATGCTGATGTACACCCCGGCAACCGGGGTGAAACTGTCGGTCGATTGGGCGAAGCTGCATCGGCCCGCTCGGGCCAGTCGGTCGCAGACCGGAGTCAGTTCGTCGACCGGCGTTTCGGATTTGACGAGAAAGAATGCCGCCGCGGCGAGCGCGGCACGTTCACCGGGACGGTCGCCCGACAGCCAGCGGGCGTTCGAAACCACCGGGCCGATGGTCGCGGCGAGACCGGAGGTCAATGACGCGCAGAGAATTCTGGTTGCATCGATGTACCAGCCGAGGTCTTCGTCGGCGTCGCCGAGTTGGTCGCGCGCCGCCACCAGCGCGTCACATGCGGCGGAGTTCAGGCCGGCGAGCACGAGTTGGCGGGCCCGCAGCAGTTCGATCTCGGCTCTGGCGGATCCGGCAGGCGCAAGTTCGGCGGCTGAAGCTAAGTGCAGCAACGCTTCCGGACGCTGATCCAGTGATTCGGCGCGGGCCAGGGCGACCGTCAATGCCACGCGGCGTTCGATACCGACGGGTTCGCGCAGCGTGCGTTCGAACAGCGTGATCGCCTCTTCGGTGGCGCCGCGACCCAACGCATCGCGGGCGGCCGCTTCCAGCGCGTCGGCGGCCCACGGTTCGCCGACCACGTCGCTGTGCAGCAGATGGGCCGCGATCTCTTGGGCCGGGGCGCAGTGTGTGGCCAGGATCTCGGCCGCATCGCGGTGTCCGGTTGCCCGCACCGCCTGCGGAACCTGTTCGGCCACTATCGATTCCACCAGTGGATGGACGAACCGGAGATCGCTGGTGAGGACCGACGCCGCGGTCAGTCGTTCGACGGCGCGTTCGACCTCACTCACGGGCAACCGCGCGAACTCGCTGAGGATCCTCAGGGGCCGCCGCGAACCCATGATCGCGACGGCGGATGCCACCGCTGACGCAGCGTCGTCGAGGGCGGAGATGCGCGAAATAATCAGTGACTCAAGCGATCCCGGGCGGGCGCCGTGGACCTCCGAGCCGTCGAGCGCGTCACGGTCCTTGGCGGGCAGATCCTGGAACAACTCGGTGAGAAAGAGCGGATTTCCACCCGTCCACGAGGCGCATTCGGCGACGAAGGCGTCGTCGATCTTCTTGTCGGGAAACCAGCGCTGCGCCATGGCGGCCACCCCATCCGCGCTGAGCGGGGTCGGGATGATGGTGCGAATGCCGGGGATCTCGTGTATCGACCGCAGCGCCGATCCGGTGGCCATCGGTTCGCCCTGGCGCATCGCCATGATGATGGCGATCCCGGACCTGTCGACGCGGCGGGCCAGGAAGTCCAGGGCCCGCATCGACGCTTCGTCGGCCCATTGGATGTCGTCGACCACCACGCCGAGGGGGCGCTCACCGGCCAGTGCGGTAAGACCCTTCGACAGGGCGGTCAGGACCGCGAAGACCATGTCTCGCAGCGGCGGAACCGCGGTTTCGGCGAGCGCCGCCGTGACCCCGACTCCGCCGGCACGCAGCAGGGTGTCGACCGCCCCACTGTCGAGCCCACCCAGCAGTTGGCGGACGACACCGAACGAGTAGTCCCGCTCGAGGGGTGAGCATCGCGCGCGCACGATGCGGATTTGAGCAAATGATGTGTCGATCGCCTCCAGCAGCGCGGTCTTGCCGATCCCGGCGGGGCCGAGCACCAGTGCGACAGCGCCGCGACGTGTGACGGCAGCGTCGATTACGCCGCGAAGCGCCTCGACGGCCTCTTCTCGTTCGACTAACGCTGCTCCGGTGCTCACAGCACCCATTCAGCAAACATGCTGATTACAAGGTAGCGGGATTGCCGAGGCACGCAAAGGATCGCGGTGCACGGTAACGGCCTAATGTCACACCAACTGTGCCGTTTTCGCAGGTACGCCGTGACCGACCGCGCAAAACCTTGCGACGCCTGGTATTTGAGCTCGCAAACAATATGCTGGCAGGCGCCCGCGTTCCCGCGGTTCGCGAGGCGTCAGGCCTTACGAATTGTCACGGCGCTGTCCGCGATTATCGGGCATTCAACGGCCGATCTCGCTAGGGAAATACCCTAGATTTCGCCGTGACAGCGCGCGCCAGCAACGGTTTCCGTGGTGAAATGCCGTTGCAAATTCAAGCGGGAGGAATACATGACTCGTTGGTTCAGGTTGGCGTTGATCGCGCTATTGGCCGTGCTGCCGGCATTCGGGGTGGTCAGCGCGCAGACAGCTGCGGCACAACCCCAGGGCGCGCACATCACCAACATCGAGCATGTGACGGATCGCTGGGACAAGGTTTCGGTGTATTCCCCCGCGATGAACAAGGTCATCGTCAACGACGTCTACAAGGCGCCGAAGAGCAATGCGCCGGTGTTCTATCTGCTGCCCGGCATCGACGGTGGCGACAACCTCGATCCCGGTGTGAGCTTCGCCCCGGGCACCAAGAGCTGGTTCGGGATGACCGATATCCAAGGCTTTTTCGCGGACAAGAACGTCAACGTGGTCTCACCGCTGGGCGGACAGTTCAGCTGGTACACCGACTGGGTCAACGACCCGAGCAAGCAGTACCAGACCTACATGACCAAGGAACTGCCGCCGCTGATCAACGAGCAGTACAACACCAACGGCAGAAACGCGGTCGGCGGACTGTCGAGCACTGGGGGCACCGCCGTCGACTACGCGGTGCAGGTGCCGGGGCTGTACAAGGCCGTGGCCTCCTACAGCGGTTTGCTGACCCCGTCGGACAACCCGCAGCAGGTGGGGCTGACCCTGATCGGCGGTGGTGCGAGCGCGGCCAACATGTGGGGCCCGGAGGGCGGCCCGCTGTGGGTGGCCCACGACCCGTCGAAGAATGTCGAGAAGCTAAGGGGGGTCGCGGTCTACGTGGCGGCGTCGGCCACCGGCAATGTCGGTGAGGTGGACCGCCTGCCCGAGAACTTCGGCCCGAACTTCACCGGCGGCATGATCGAGCGCGTCATCTTCGAGAGCACCAAGGTGTTCGCCGACCGCGCGGCCGCGGCCGGGGTCCCCGTCAACTATGTGGTGCGCCCCGAGGGTTCGCACACGTGGGGGCTGTTCGAGTCGGAGATGCAGGAGTCCTGGCACACCACCGTCGGTACCGCGCTCGGGGTCTCGTAAACCCTAGCTGCGCCGCAGCGGCGCCGGGCTCCACCACCCGCTGCGCGTAGCCGTGCCCAGCTGGAGCCGGGCCGGCTGCGCGTCCGGGTAGTACGGGGTCAGCCGCTGCAGCGCACCCCAATCGCGGAACCAGTCGTCCTTCAGGTACGTCGGCACCGTGGTGGCGCGCACGAGCAGTTCGGTGATGCCCAGCGGTCCGCCGCCGAGGTAGTCCATCACCGGCGAGTTGGCCTCGGCGCCGAAGCGGTCGGGCAGGATGCGCCACTTGGGCACCTCGGTGACGCCGTAGCGGTGGTCGAACGGACGCTGGCACGGGAAGGCCAGGCCCACCAGCCAGTCCAGCATCACCGGGTCGTCGGTGCCGACCACGTCCTGCAGCGGGCGCAGCTGCGGGATACGCGGCGGGGTGAGCGCGATCCAGTGTTGCGGGTTGAGGTCGTCGTCAATCGCGACGAGGCGCACCTGGGTGGCCTCGCGGGGGATCGCGGCCATCGGCGCGCGCAGGTTGCGCCAGGCCGGTGCCGAGCCGACATCGGCGAATCCGATTGTGCCCGCGGGCTCCCCGTCGGCGCCGGCCCACTGAACGACTACTTCTTCGGGGTCGAAGCGGCCGGCGGCAGACACCACCAGGATCTGGTCGGCGATCTCGCTGGTGGCCCACCCGTCGGGCAGCCGATACCACGCGGAGCGCAATTCGGCGGGCTGCTGGACACCCGGTCGCCAGCTGCCCAGCACCGGGGTGGTGCGCGGATCGAGGTCGTACGGCAGCCGCGCGCGGGAGCCGTTCACCCCGGCCGCGGCGGTGGTGCCGCCCTCGGTGCCGGCTTCGCCCGCGGTGTCTTCGCTCTCCGGCGAGTCGGCGAAGTTGGCCGGGCCGGTCATCTGCTCATCGGCGGACAGGTCGGTGGGAACCCCGTTGGGGTCAAAGCCTTTCGCGGTGACCGCGCCGAGTGCGTCGGCGATCGACGCGTCGACGGGCTGGAGCATGCCCGCGTTGGGGTCTTCTTCGACGAGCACGTCTTCGGCCATCCCGCAGGTGTTGCCGGCCAGCGCGCCGAGGTTCGAGCGGCCGACGCTCCAAGCCGGGTACTGGTCGATCATCGCCAGCGTCAGCGACAGCACCTCGAACACCACCAGCGTCCAAGTGGCGATCGCCAACGGCGCCTGCATGATTCGCTGCCAGCGCCGCTGCGGGCCCGGTGGCGACAGGTCGCGACCGGAGAAGTGGAACCACGCGGCGACCAGCAGCGCGACCAGCGACGCCCCGAGCAGCATGGTGGTGAAGCCGAATCGCCACTCCGGGAACTGGTTGGACCACGGCACCCCGAAGTTGGAGACGTACCACCACCCGTTGACGGTGGCGAACGACAGCGCGGTCGCGAACAGCACCGCGGCGGCGAAGACCGAGCGGTTGCGGCGCGAACGCATCGCGGAGGCGGTGACGGCGACCGCGGCGAGGGCGCCGAGCGATCCGGCCAGGCCGGCGAATACCCCGAAGTGGTGGGTCCACTTCGTCGGAGTGAACATCAGCGCCAGGAACGAGATGATGGTGATCCCGATGATGCGGCGACTCGGGCCCAGCGCGGTGCCAGGAATCCTGAACTTGCGCAACGACATCGCCACCGAGACCGCCAGTGCGAGCAGCAGGGTCAGCACCGCGAAGCGGCGGGCCACCGAACCGTCCGGGCTGGTGGTGAACAGTCGCTCGTAGCGGATGTGCTCGTCGAACCACGACAGGCTGGGGCCGACGGCGGACTTGAACGCGTTGGCCTGCAGTTCGCCGATCAGCGTCTGGTCGCGGAAGATCAGGATGATTGTCACCGTGCATGCGGCCAGGATGGGCGCCAGCAGGGCGAGATAGCCGAACCGTGAAACATGGGCCGCAACAATTGTTTTCAGCGGACCGACCGCGACGAGCAGCGCACCCACCGCGGCGATGCCGGTGGGGCCGGAGAAGATCGTCAGCGCGCCGATGATGATCGCGATCGCCACCGGGAGCAGTCGCGAGGTGGCCACCCCGCGTTCGACCGAGCACCAGGTCAGCAGGATGCCCAGCGCGATGATCGGTTCAGGCCGCAGCCCGTTGTTCAGCGGCAGCCAGAACGCCAGGAACAGGCCCGCCGCCGTCCACGCCGCGGCCGGTGTGGTCTTCACGGCGTGCCCCAGCCGCGGGATCACCTCCCGGCTGATCACCCACCAACAGGTGAGCGCCATCAGCAGCGTGGGCAGCCGCATCCACACGCTGTGCGTGCTGACGTGCGCCCACAGCGCCAGCAGGTCGTAGTACCAGCCGAACGGCGACTCCGGGGTGCCGAACCAGCGGTAGTAGTTGGCCATGTAGCCGGCGTGTTCGGACACCCGCGCCATGGTCAGGATGTAGCCGTCGTCGGCGGTGTTGGCCCCGACGAAGTGCCACCACACCAGCACCGCGACCACGAGGCCGTCGAGCGGTCGCAGCGACCACCAGCGGGGCGGCAGGAAGCGTTTCACCGCCCGGCCGTCGGCGGTGTCGAGCACGTGCAGTGCGCCGAGCGCGATGAGGGTGAGCAGCAGCCCGACGACCATCGCCGCCATCTTCAGCGGCGTCGGCGACGAGCTGTAGCGGGTGTCCAGGGTGGCCGAGAACTCCAGACCCGGTGGCGCGGGCCCGGAGAGGTCGGTGAACACCCCGACGATCTGGGGGCGGAAGTCGTAGCCGCCGCGTTCGCCGCGCAGCGGGGCGTCGGGGTCGGGGTCCTCGTCGCCCGGCGCCGGGGTGGGGTGCAGGCCGACGAACTCGCCGGTGACCTTGTCGGCGTGCGCGGTGAACTCGAGCCGTTCGCAGTCGGGGCTGAGCACCTGGTCCAGCGGTGCGCTGACGACCGGGGTGTTGCGCACGATGACGAGGAGGTCGTTGTTGACCCGCTCGATGAGCAGTCCCCGGTCCACCGCCTTGGGGGCCTGTTTGGGCACCGTCGACAACAGCACGGTGCGCCCGGCGTTTCGTGGTCCGGCCAGCCCGGCGGCGGCCTGGCACGGGATGGAGATCGTCAGGTCGGTGGCGACGTAGCCGATCAGCGGGGCGTCGACGCTTTCCAGGACGCCGTTCTGCGGCCAGTTGAGCTCGGCGGTGGTCTGCTTGACCGGCAGCAGCGGGGTGGCGATCGCGAGGGCCGCTCCGATCAGCCCGGCCACGATGGCTATCAGGCGCGCTCTCCGGTGGTTCGTCGCGACCCCGGCTTCTCCGACCACGGGGCTCGATCCTAATTGGGCAATCGAATGGCCAGCACAAACGGCCCGATGGTGGACACGTCGAAGCGCGGGTCCTCGAACAGCGCTTCATCCAGGGCGACGTGGTATCGCCGCACGTTGGGCTGGTTGGGGTAGACGTCGGCGGCCAGTCGCAGGGTGTAGGTGTCGTCGGCGCCGCGGCGCATCAGGAACACGGTGGGCGGCCGGAACGGCAACGCGTCCAGCGCCGCGATGAAGTCGTCGGCGCTCTCGAGCATGGCCCAGCTTTCGATCGCTTCGGCCCGCTCCTCGAACTGGGCCAGCGGGTTGGCGTAGTGCGAGGTGAGGCCCTGGAAGCCGTAGTACGGGTAATACGACAGGAAGCTGTAGTCGGCGGTGAGCACCACGGTTTCGTCGCGAGGCACCCCGGTCTTCTCCAGGATCCGGGCGTCGATCTCGCGGTAGTAGCGTTCGGCGCCCGGGGGTCGGCGGTCGGCGCGCTGACCGTAGCCGTCGGTGTCGGTGTAGGCCACGACGATGTCGGAGCGCAGAACGTCGGGGATGTCCTGGCTGTAGGTCAGCGCCCCGACGGCGCCCAGCGTCGCGGCGACGGCGACGACGCGACGGGCGTTCTCGGGGTTGACGCGGGCCTTGACCGCGTTGGTGACCTCGATGAAACCGAAGGCGCCCGCGGCGGTCAGCAGCACGGTCAGCGTCGGGTTGAGCCGGAACGACAACAGGGTGGTGCCGGCCAGCGTGGTCAGCATCGACAACAGCGACCAGGCGTAGACCGCGAGCACCGCGATGGCCAGCGCACCGGCCCGCGTCGACGAGGTCGCCCGCCACACCAGCCAGACGGTGCCCAGCATGCAGAGCGCACCGAGCAGGGTGGGGTGCAGCATCGGGAACTCGAGTTCGGCGCCGACCGACGGCAGATAGTGCTGCGCGGTGCCGGTGTCGGCGGGCTTGCCGCGCAGCGCGGCCAGCAGCCACGGGCCCAGGCCGACCAGCCACATGGCGATGGAGATCGCCGCGATGACCGCAAGGCGCAGCAGCGGTTCGGCCGATCTGCGGGTGACCACGAGTGCGAGCGCCATGATGGTCAGCGTGAACGCGGCGTATGCCAGCAGCAGGGTGTAGAACAGCGCGGCGACGCCGAGGAACACGCCGGTGCCGATGACGGCGGCCCATCCGCCGTTGCGGGTCTTGCCCCGCAGGCCCGACCAGGCCAGCACGAACACCGGGGGCAGCAGCACGGTGATGATGGCCGCATACGGTTCGGCGGGTGAGTAGGCGAGCGCGGCCGCCGTGGTGGCGGTGGCGACGATAAGCGCGTACTCGAAGCGAATCAGGCTGGCCCACAGGACGAATGCCAGCACGACGGCGATGGTGATGGAGATGATCGCCCAGGGCTTGAACATCTCCCAGGCCGGTGTGCCGGTGAGTGCGGCGAGGCGGCCGCCGAGCCAGAACCAGCCGGGCGGGTAGAACGGCGGCAGCCCGTAATAGGTCATGTCGTGCAGCGCGGGGCTGTCGGCGAGTCGGGTCAGGTACTCGGTGCGGAACTGCTGGTCGACCGAGATGCCGAAGAGGTAGAGCCGCGTCGCGCCCAGCGGCATGCCGAGGGTGGCGACGGTGAAGGCGGATAAGAACACCAAAACACCGCCGCGGGCCGGCAACTTCCGGCCCCGGCGCCACAGCCAGCCGGATGCGAACAGCCCGACCAGGCAACCGAACTGGCCGACGGTGGTCAGCGCGTGCAGTTGGTTGGAGGTGTTATAGGCGGGCCATTCGACGCGGGAGATCGCCACCAGCGACACAACCGAGACGATCGCGGCGACGGCGACCGCCACTGCCATCTGGCCCAGCACGGCCAGTGGGTTACGCATCGCTAGATGGGGAGCCTGCGGAAGATGGCCCGCGGGATGTGTCGCAGCACCATCATCACGAACCGGAACGCCCCTGGCGCCCATATGAGTTCCTTGCCCTTGGCGGCGGCCGTGACCGCAAGCTCGGCGACGTCCTCCTTGTCGACGGTGAACGGCGCTTCTTTGGCGCCGGTGGCCTTCCAGTGTTCGATCGTCGTCGTGGTGCGCACCTGGCCGGGACGGATGACAAGCACCCGAACACCGTACTCCCGCAACGCTTCCCCGAGTCCGAGGTAGAACCCGTCGAGGCCCGCCTTGGTGGAGCCGTAGACGAAGTTGGAGCGGCGCACGCGTTCGCCGGCGGCCGAGCTCATTGCGATGATCTGGCCGAAGCCCTGGGCGCGCATGCGTTCGCTGAGCAGCACGCCGACCGACACCGCGGCGACGTAGTTGACCTGGGCGATCTGCACCGCCTTGCGCTGGTCCTGCCACAGCTCCTCGGCGTTGCCGAGCAGGCCGAACGCGACGATGGCGACGTCGATATCACCGCCTGCGAAGGCCTTTTCGATGACGGCGGGATGGCCGGCGGTGTCGGTGCCGTCGAAGTCGATCCACTCCACCGACTTCGCGCCTGCGGCCTTCATCGCGGCGATCGCCTCGTCCTTGCGGGGGTGGTCGGGCAGGTCGGCGAGCACGATGCGGGCGTGAGCGTTGCGCAGGTAGCGCTCGCAGATCGCCAGCCCGATCTCCGAGGTGCCGCCGAGCAGCAGGATGGACTGGGGGTTACCCACGGCGTCGAGAACCATCTAGAGCAACTCCAAACGTCGGGCCATGTCGGATGCGAAGACACCGTTCGGATCGGCCTTGCGGCGCACCGCGATCCACTCGTCGATGCGGGGATACATCTTGTGGAACCGCTCCGCGCTGACCCGTGAGTCCTTGGCCGTATAGACCCGGCCGCCGAATTCCATGACGCGTTCGTCGAGTTCGTTGAGGAACTCGTTGATCCCCGGCTTGTTGGGGAAGTCCATCGCGACGTTCCAGCCGGCCATCGGGAAGCTCAGTGGCGCGCGGTTGCCGGGGCCGAACAGCTTGAACACGTTGAGCGCCGAGTAGTGCCCGCGAGTCTGGATCCAGCGGATGATGGCCTTGAAATGCTCGAGCGCGTCGGGCGGAACGAGGAACTGGTGCTGAGCGAAACCCGCTGGGCCGTAGGCGTTGTTCCAGCCGCTGACCAGGTCGAGCATGTGGTAGAACTGCGACAGGTTCAGGATCTTGCCCTGGTAGGTGCCGCCGAGTCGGTAGTACACCTCGCCGATCGCCATGAACGACAGCTTGTTCATGGCGCTGACCGGGAATATGTTCGGCACCGTAAGCAGTTGGGGCGCATCGAATTTCAGCGGATTCTTGGCCAGCTTGGGTGGCAGCTGATCGATCTTGGCCAGGCTGCCGCGGCTGATCGCGGCGCGGCCGAGCTTGGGCGGCGGGCTGATCAGGTCGAACCACGCGCTGGAGTAGGTGTAGCGGTCCTCGCTGCCGTCGAGATGCACGGCGATGGTCTCGTCGAGGTCCTTGGTGGCCACGCCGTCGGCGATGAAGTAGGCGGTCTCGGTGCGGGTCATCGCGATGCGGGCGCGCAGCACGATGCCGGTGAGGCCGTTGCCGCCGACCGTCGCCCAGAACAGTTCGCTCTCGGGACCGTCGGGGGTGAGGGTGCGCACCTCGCCGTCGGCCATCAGCAGGTCCATCGACAGCACGTGGTTGCCGAAGCTGCCGGCGCTGTGGTGGTTCTTGCCGTGGATGTCGGAGGCGATGGCGCCGCCGACGGTGACCTGGCGGGTGCCGGGCAGCACCGGGACCCAGAGGCCGAACGGCAGGGCGGCCTTCATCAGCTGGTCGAGGCTGACGCCGGCGTCGACGTCGGCGATCGCGGTCTCCGCGCTGATCGAGTGGATGCGGTTCAGCGCGGTCATGTCGATGACCAGGCCGCCGCCGTTGCAGGCCTGGTCACCGTAGGACCGGCCGAGGCCGCGGGCCAGGATGCCGCGGCGCAGGTACGTCGGGCTCGACGCGCTGCGGTCGGCGGCCGCGCGGACCGCCTCGACGATCAGTTCCACGTCCGGTGTCCGCAGCACCTGGGCGACCGACGGCGCCGTGCGACCGAAGCCGGTCAGGGCGCGCGGGGTGGTCGGCAGCTTCTCGGACATCGCAACGAGGGTACCGTGCGGCCGCGGCCGTCCCGGTCAGCCGAAAAGCCGCCGGAAAACCGCCCAGATCAGCGCAGGCGGAAGATGACCGCGCGTTGCACGACGAAGTTGATCACCGTCGCGGTGCCCTGGGCGATGACGAACGCCACCACGACGCCCAGCGGCGTGTAGTCGAACAGTCGCAGGAACAGGTGGTTGAGCCCGACCTGCACGACGAACGTCGTGATGTAGAGCGCCCACACCGCGGCTAGCCGGGCTGTACTCGGCGAGGCCTGAAACGTCCAGCGCCGGTTGAGCATGTACGCCGTGGTCGTACCGGCGACCCAGCCGAGCGCCTTGGCCAGGTCGGGCTGCATTCCGCCGACGCGGTAGAGCAGCACGTAGAGGCCGAAGTCGACGACGGCCGAGAACCCGCCGGTGACGATGAACCGCCACACCTGGGTGCCGAGGCTCAGCGGCTGCGGAGTCGCGGGTTCGGTCACCCGGGCAGCTTAGCCAGCGGTCGCGGCGGTAGCCGCCCGCGGCTAGAACGGTGGCGGCCGGTTGCGCTCGGCGACGTGGTCGTCGTTGAGCCGGCGTTCTTCCCGGATCGCGCGGGCGCGGTTCTGGGCTCGGGTGCTCTTGCGCCGCGGCATCTTCAACGTGCGCGCGGGGTCGTCCTCGGGCGTGCCGGCGGGAACCGCCGGCGCGGTGGGCACACACAACTCGGGGAACAGCAGCCGACAACCCGGGTGGGTGACGTAGCGCTGTCCGCTCGGCGATGTCCACTCCACGGTCCCGTCGGGGTGCTGCACGTCGCGCCAGCCCCAAAATGTCTTGAGCAGGTGATGTTTTCGGCACAGGCATTTCGTGTTGGCGGCCTGCGTCGGTCCGACCGGATAGGGGATCGTGTGGTCGATATCGCAGAACTCCGCGGGTTCGTCGCACCCCGGGAATCGACACGTCATGTCGCGGCAGCGCACGAACGTCGCCAACTTCTTGGACGGTCGGTGGTGCGGTTCGGGCGGGCTGTCGCCGGGAGGAACGAGGTATTCGATCTTGGCGGTACCGGCCAGCGTGGCCGCCAGCAGCGATGCGGGCAGTATCGCCCCGCCCATCAGCATCGCCGGCTTCGCCTGGCCCGGTGCAGGTGCGGGGTCGGGCTCGCGGGGCGGCGGGCCGTCCAGACGGGCGGGGGTGTCGGTGCTCAGCGAATCCTCGTGGGCGATCACGTGGACCACCACGCTGGCAGCGACGGAGTTGGCCCGGGCCGCGCAGTCCGGGTCGTCGCACCGGCACTGCAACCGGTCGAGGTCGTTGAACACCGCGACGAACGCGTCCGCTTCGCGCTGCTTCGTCGTCCGCGGGTCCTTCTCGCACACCGTCGCGGCTACGGCCTTGATGCGTCGGCGCACGGTTTCGGTGTCGTGGACGAACAGCGACGCCTCGACCGTCCCCAGCCCGCTCCCGTCGCCGGGATCGATGATCTTGACCTCGCGCTCGCGGGCGCGCGCCTCGGTACGCCGCAGCGCTCCGGGGTCGTACTGGTCGACCCAGTAATCGATCGCGGCCACGGTCTTGGCGACCGACAACGATCCCCAGCCGCCGATCTGGGCGGCCAACTCGGTGTCGATCTTGGCCATCGTCTCGGGATCGGTGACCAGATGCGTGCGGGAAACGACCGTCGCCACCATCCGGTAGGTGACCGCCCCCGCGGCGAACACCTCGGCCACCCGCGGCAGGTGCTCCCGCAGCGCCTGGGCGACCAGCAATTGGTTGGCCGCCACGCCGGGCGAGACGTTCTGCTCGGCGGCCACCTCAGCCGCCACGGCATCCCAGTTGTCCAGGCACCACTGGTCGCGCTCCGCGGAACCGGACGCCGAGAACCGGGCCGCCAGCAGGTCGGCCATCGCCAGAACGCGGCGGGCGGCCGCGGCGTTCTCCAGCCGCGCCCACGCACCGATCGCGGCCGCACCCCTGGCGGCGCGGGCGTCGGCCGACAACTGCTCGATCATGACGTCGAAGCTATGTGCGGGTGCCGTCAGAAACGGCCCGCCAACCGGCGCCGCACCACCCACCTGTGGATAACTCCGCGATTGGGGATAACTCGTCGAATAGCAGGTCAGGGCGCTACAGGCCGCTTGCTTCGAGTACCCCGCACAACGCCTCCACCGCGGCGGGGAACGCGTGCTCGGCGGGCGTGCCGAAACCGACGATGACCCCGTCGGGACGGGGCACCTCGGGACCGGCCAGCGGATGACGCATCAGCGACAGCCCGTGGATCGCCCCCCCCGCCTCACCCGCGCGCTGCAACACCTCATGCTCCACCCCGGACGGCAGCGTCAGCAGCAGATTCAGCCCCGCGTTCAGGCCGCCAATGCCGATGTCGAAGCGCCGCAACGCCGCTACCAACAGGTCGCGACGCCTGCGGTAGCGCAACCGCATCCGGCGGATGTGCTTGTCGTACTGACCGGAGGCGACGAACTCGGCCATCGTCAACTGCGCGATGCCGTTGACGTAGTACTGCTCACCGCCGGCAGCCTCGACCACCGGTTCGACGAGCGCCGCCGGCAGCACCATCCAGCCCAGCCGCAACACCGGCGACAGGCTCTTGCTCGCCGAGCCGAGGTACGCCACCCGCTCCGGCGCCAGCGCCTGCAGCGCGCCGACGGGCTGGCGGTCGTAGCGGAACTCGCCGTCGTAGTCGTCGTCGAGGATGTACGCGTCGGCGCGGTGCGCCCAGTCGACCGCGGCCGTTCGCCGCGTCGGATGCAGCGGCATGCCGAACGGGCTGTGGTGCGCCGGGGTGAGCAGCGCCGCGGGCACGTCGAGCCCGTCCAGGTCGTCGATCACCGCGCCGTGCTCGTCGACCCTGATCGGCACCGTCGAGCGGCCCATCGCGGAGATTGCTTCACGAAAGATGAAGAGCCCGTACGCTTCTACCGCAAGCGGGCCGCCGAACACCCGCGCCAGCAGCTCCACCGCATGCCGGGTGCCCGCGCAGATCACCACGGCGTCCGGCGATGTGCGCACGCCGCGCGCCCGGGCGAGGTACTCGGCGATGGCCTCGCGAAGTTCGACGCGTCCGCGTGGATCGCCCATGCGCAGCGCCTCGGTCGGCGCGGTGGACAGCGCCCGACGGGTCGCGGCCGCCCACTCGGTGCGGGGGAACTCCGACACATCCGGCGAGCCCGGCATCAGGTTGTGCGTCGGCACCAGCCGCGTGCCGCGGGGCCGCGTCGGTCGGGCGACGCCGCCCGCGTTGAGCACCCACGTGCCCGCGCCCTGCCGCGACGCCAGCCAGCCCTCGGCGACCAGTTCGGCGTAGGCCTCCGCGACGGTGTTGCGGGATAATCCGAGGTCGGCGGCCAGCGTGCGCGACGGCGGCAGCATGGTGCCGGTCGCCAGCCGGCCGGACCGCACGGCGTCGCGCAGTGCGCTCAACAGCCGGTCCCGCGCGCCCCGGGCCCCCGGGGTGATGGCCTCACGCAGATCCAGGAAGAGGTCGCGGCTCCCCGAATTGGCCCACGAAGTCACCACAGAATTCAACCATGTGGATGGGTTTTTCCGCACTAGCGTCTATGGCATGACAGTCACGACAGAGACCACCGGACGCATCGATCTCTACCGGACCTCGCCGGAGATGTTCGAGGCGATGATGACGCTGAGCAGCGCGGCGGCCCGCGACGTCGAGACCGAACTCGGCGAACTGATCAAGATCCGCGCCTCGCAGCTCAACCACTGCGCGTTCTGCCTCGACATGCACCTCAAGGACGCCCGCAAGCACGGGGTCAGCGAGCGCAAGCTGGACCTGCTCGCCGCCTGGCGGGAGGTCGCCGACCTGTTCACCGAGCGTGAGCAGGCCGCCCTGGCGCTGACCGAGGCCGTCACCAACCTCGCCGACGGCCACGTACCCGACGACGTGTACGAGCGCCCCGCCGCGGTGTTCACCGAGCGCGAGCTCGGGCAGGTGATCGCGATGGCCGTCACCATCAACGCCTGGAACCGCATCAACGTCACCACCCGTAAGCAACCGCCCAGCCGCTGAGAGGACGCCATGACCACCGTTGAGGAGAAGATCGACCGCATCAACCTCGCCCGGGTGTCGCCGGACGTGTACCAGGCGATGGTCGCGCTGGACCAGGCCGCGTCCCGCGATCTTGACCCGAAGCTGGTCGAGCTCATCAAGATTCGCGCATCACAGTTGAACCACTGTGCGTTCTGCATCGACATGCACACCAACGACGCCAAGAAGCGCGGTGTCGAGGAGCAGAAGCTGACCCTGCTGCCGGCCTGGCGAGAGGCCACCGACATCTACACCGAACAGGAACAGGCCGCGCTGGCGCTGACCGAGGAGATGACCGACCTCACCCGCAACCACGTCTCCGACGAGGTATACGCGCGGGCCGCCGCGGCGTTCACCGAACGCGAGCTCGGTCAGGTGATCGCGATGGCGCTGACCATCAATGCCTGGAACCGTATCGGCGTGACCACGCGGCTGCAGCCGCCGCGCCGCTGATACGGCTGCACCGGGCGCGGAGCCGGGCTACACCCAGTACGGCACCCGGGCGCGGAACTGGCGCATCGCCAGCAGCGCGATGATCCAGCCGATGATGGTCAGCACGATCACCACCACCCAGTGCCGGATCTCCTGGTCTGCGCCCAGCAGCGGGGCCCGCACGATGTCGAGGTAGTGCAGCAGCGGGTTCAGCTCGATGATCCGCGTGTAGGCGCCGGCGCCCTGCGCCTGCAGGGTCGACTCGTTCCAGATGATCGGCGTCATGAAGAAGAGCAGCTGTACCACGCTGTTCAGCAGCGGCCCGATGTCGCGGTAGCGGGTGGCCAGGATCCCGAAGCACAGCGACACCCAGATCATGTTCAACACCAGCAGGCCGAGCGCGGGAATCACCGCCAGGTCCTTCCACACCCACGGCTTCGGATAGATGAACGCGATGACGACGTAGATGATGATGTTGTGGGCGAACAGCAGCATCTGCCGCCACACCAACCGGTATACGTGCACCGATAACGGCGTCGGAAGTTGTTTGATCAGGCCCTCGTTCGCGACGAACACCTCGGCGCCCTCCAGGATCGAGGCGCTGATCAGGTTCCAGACGATCAACCCGAGGGTGATGTAGGGCAGGTGCTCTTCCAGCGGCAGCTTGAACAGCTTGGAGTACAGCAGGCCCATCGCGATCGCGGTGGCGCCGGTCGCGATGGTGATCCAGATCGGGCCCAGCACCGAGCGCCGGTAGCGCTGCTTGATGTCCTGCCAGCCCAGGTGCAGCCAGAGTTCGTGCTTGGTGAATCCGGCGACCAGGTCTCCCCACGCCCGGCTCATCGTCTTCGACTGCGCGGCGGCGTCGGTGAACGTCACTGTGGCGGCCTCCCGAACCTTTCTCTACGACCCAAGCGGCGCAACCGGATCCACTCCAGGAAGCCGGCGGGATCGCGCCGCGATATCAGGAAGAACCAACCGAACCGTGCCCACTCCTGGAACCGCAGGCGGCGCAGTCCGGGCTGCGAAAGCAGATAGCCGCGGTTGCGGTAGGTGAAGTAGCGTCGCGTCGGATCCTCCGGATACTGCGTGTGCATCCGGCCGCCGAGTATCGGCTTGAACTCGTCGCTGCCCTGCGGATGCAGATACACGGCGTCCAGGCAGGTGCCGAACGGCAGGCCGGAACGGGCTAGGCGCCGGTGGATTTCGTTCTCGTCGCCGCGGAAGAACAACCGCAGATCGGGCACGCCGACCGCCTCGACCGTCGAGGCCCGGAACAGTGCCCCGTTGAACAGCGACGCGATGCCCCGTAGCAGATCGTCGGACGGGTCGGTGCGCAGTTCGTCGACGCGGCGCCGCCACACCAGGCCGCGGCGCAACGGAAAGGCAAGGCGGGCAGGCTCGTTCATGTCACACACCAGCGGTGACACCTCCGCCAGGCCATACTTCTCCGCGCATGCGAGCAGCGTGGCGAGGACATCCGGGTCGGCGGGCTGCCCGTCGTCGTCGGCCAGCCACAGCCAGTCGGCGCCGAGCGCCAGGCCGTGCAGCATGCCCAGCGCGAAACCGCCGGCGCCGCCGAGGTTTCGGCGGGAGCCGAGATACGTGGTCGGGATCGGCTGGCCGGACACGAGTTCGGCGACGTGGGCGTCGTTGTCGTTGTCGACGACCACCAGGTGGTCGGGTGCGCGGGTCTGCGCGGCGACCGCCTTCAGCGACTTGGCCAGTTCCTCGGGGCGGCGATGGGTGACGATGACGGCGCACACCATCTCAGTTGCCGCCGGTTCAGCCATTGGGCGCGGACTCCCGCTGGTTCTCCTCGAGGACCTCGCGGACGTGGCGGGCGGCGTCCTCGCCCTCGTAGGCGCGCACCACGTCCTCGATGCCGCCGGTCATCTTGACCTGGCCGTGGTCGATCCACATCGCGGTCTTGCACAGCCGGGCCAGGAACTCGTTGGAGTGGCTGGCGAACACCAGGATCCCGGACCGCTCCACCAGGCTCTCGAGCCGGGTGCGGGCCTTCTTCATGAACTCGGCGTCCACGGCGCCGATACCCTCGTCGAGCAGCAGGATCTCGGGGTCGATGCTGGTGACCACGCCCATCGCCAGGCGTACCCGCATACCGGTGGAGTAGGTGCGCAGCGGCATCGACAGGTAGTCGCCGAGCTCGGTGAACTCGGCGATCTCGTCGACCTTGGCCAGCATCTGCTTGCGCGTCTGACCCAGGAACAGGCCCCGGATGATGATGTTCTCGAACCCGGAGATCTCCGGGTCCATGCCGATGCCGAGGTCGAACACCGGCGCCACCCGGCCGGTCACCGTCGCCACCCCGCGGGTCGGTTCGTAGATCCCGGACAGCAGCCGCAACAGCGTCGACTTCCCGGCGCCGTTGTGCCCGACCAGGCCCACCCGGTCGCCGAGCTTCAGCGACATCGTGACGTCGCGCAGTGCCTCGATGACGACGACGTTGGACGCGTTGCGGCCGATCGCGCCGCCGGCCTTGCCGAGGAACGCCTTCTTGAACGAGCGCGCCTTGGCGTCGAAGACCGGCAGCTCGACCCACGCGTTGCGGGTCTCGATCCGTGGCGATGTGGGCAGTGACACCAGCTATTCCTACCGGTCGTCCTACAGGTACTGCCCGGTGCCGCCGCGATGGCCCGTCGGCCCGGCCACGCCCTGCGGCAGCGCGCCCTGGCCCCGCATCTGCTCGAGCTGCTGGCGCGCGGCCATCTGCTGGGCGAACAGCGCCGTCTGGATGCCGTGGAACAGGCCCTCCAACCAGCCGACCAGCTGGGCCTGCGCGATGCGCAGCTCGGCGTCGGACGGCACGGCCTCGTCGGTGAACGGCAGCGTGAGCCGTTCCAGCTCCTCGCGCAGTTCGGGCGCCAGGCCGTCCTCGAGCTCGGTGATGCTGGTGCGGTGGATCTCGCGCAGCCGGTTGCGGCTGGCCTCGTCGAGCGGAGCGGCCCTGACCTCCTCGAGCAGCTGCTTGATCATGGTGCCGATGCGCATCACCTTGGCCGGCTGCTCGACGAGCTCGGTCAGCGACTTGCTGTCGCCGTCCTCCTCGTCGCGGTTGCCGTCCTGGCGGCTGATGATCTCGATGTTGTCGTCGTCGGTGGTCATAGCTCTACCGTGCCCCGTAAATCCGTCCTCATGATCTGCCCTGCCATTCATAGTTGCGGGCCTCGCCGTCGTCGTAGATCTTCCTCCACGACCGCGACTCCGGTAGCGACACTAGTCCGTCGGCCATGACGACCCCGCGCACCACCGGGCTACTGGTCAGGATGTACCGGATGTTCAGCCCGCGACGACGACGTCCACGACCGCCGGGGCGGGCCCGCACCCACGCCCGCGGGTGCCCGCGCCGGGCCGCCCGCAGCGTGGCCGCCGTGATGCCCGCCGCCGTGGTCAGCGGCATGGCGGCCACCGCCGACCGTCGCCGCGGGGCGCAGCAGGTGGATGGGCGCGCGCCGCTTGCCCTCGTGCGTGACGAACGCGTGGTACTCGACGGGGAACTGCGGAAGCAGAAGTGCCGCAGCTGAAATCCCGATCGCCGGCTGGCCGACCAGGTCGGCGAGCCGGGAACAGCCGGATCGACGTGGCGGCGCCGGTGCGGCTCGGCACCGTCGTCAGCGATTGAGATGCCGACGGGTAGTACAGCGCCGCTTGGGTTTCCACGTTGCGCAGCTCGCCCATGTGGGTGGCCGAGGCCTGGCCGGTGTCCAGGGCCGACCGGATGGTGTTGGCGTTTTCCGCGGGCGGTAGCGCCGGTCCCCGCGTGGCCGAACGGATTTCGGCGCCGCGGTCCCGGGGCGGCCGAGCGGCCCGCACACCGAGGATCGCCGGCGTCAGCGGCGCCGTCCAGCCGTTCCACGGGACGCCGAGCGCGACGGTGCCGTAGATCAGCGGGCGCCCCGGCGACGGCGGCGGGCCAGGCCACGCCGGCAACTGTGCTGACGATTGCTCCGGGGATCACCAGCAACGACAGTGCAATTAGCACTCCGAACCCGAAGCCCACTCGACTAGTATGGCTGGCCAGGTGAGCGCGTCCGACGCAGCGGGGCCGCCGGACGTCGGTCGGGACTCCAGTCGGTTGGTCGCTTTCGCAGGCACTCTAAGGTGGTCTGACATGGCATACGACGTCGCCCGGGTGCGCGGTCTGCACCCGTCCCTGGGCGACGGCTGGGTCCACTTCGACGCCCAGCACGGCATGCTGCTCCCGGACACCGTCGCCAGGGCCGTTTCCACCGCGTTTCGCGGATCGATGCCGACGCCGTCCGGCCCGCATCCCGCCGCCCAGCGCAGCGCCGCGGTGTTGCAGGCCGCGCGCCAGGCGGTGGCCGACCTGGTCAACGGCGATCCGCGCGGGGTGGTGCTGGGCGCCGACCGGGCGGTGCTGCTGACCTCCCTGGCCGACTCGGCGTCCTCGCACGTGGGGCTGGGCCACGAGATGGTGGTGACCCGGCTCGACGACGAGGCCAATATCGCGCCCTGGCTGCGCGCCGCCAATCGCTATGGGGCGAAGGTGAAGTGGGCCGAGGTCGACATCGAAACCGGCGAACTCCCGGTCTGGCAGTGGGAGGGGCTGGTCACCAGTTCGACCCGGTTGGTCGCGGTCACGTCGGCGTCGGCAACGCTGGGCACCGTTGCTGACCTCCGGGCCATAGCAAAGCTGGTGCACGACATCGGCGGGTTGGTGGTGGTCGACCACTCCGCCGGGGCGCCGTACCGCCTGATCGACATCGACGAGATCGACGCCGACATCGTGGCCGTCAACGCCATGGCCTGGGGTGGGCCGCCGATCGGCGCGCTGGTCTTTCGCAACCCCGCGGTGATCGACCGGTTCTCCTCGGTGTCGCTGAACCCGAACGCCACCGGCCCGGCTCGGCTGGAGATCGGCGGGCATCAGTTCGGTCTGCTGGCCGGTGTCGTCGCCAGCATCGAGTACCTGGCGTCGCTGGACGAGGCGGCGCGCGGCACGCGCCGCGAAAGACTCGCGGTGTCAATGCAATCCGCGGCGACCTACATGAACCGGGTGTTCGACTACCTGCTGATGTCGCTGCGCTCGCTGCCGACGGTCACGGTCATCGGCAACCCCGAGGTGCGAATCCCGGTACTGAGTTTCGCGGTCCGCGACGTACCCGCCGACCGTGTGGTGCAGCGGCTCGCCGACAACGGGATCCTGGCCATCGCCAACGCCGGCTCGCGGGCGCTGGACGTGCTCGGCGTCAACGACGTCGGCGGCGCGGTGACGATCGGACTGGCGCACTACACCACGACCGCGGAGGTCGACCAGTTGGTGCGCGCCCTGGCGTCGCTGGGCTAACCCGTCAATCACTAACGCGCAAAAGCACTTTCCCCGAGACGTCACCGGAAGCCAACAGTTCGTGTGCGGCCGCGGCCTGCCGGATGTCGAACTCCGCGCCGATGATCGGCCGGACCTGGCCGCTGGCGATCAGCGGCCACACGTTCGCGACCACCTCGGCCACCACCCTGCTCTTGCCGGCCGGGCCGTCGACCGGCCTGCCGCGCAGCGCGGTGGCGATCACGCTGCCCCGCTTGTTCAGCAGCTTGCCGATGTTGAGCTCCGCCTTCACCCCGCCCTGCATGCCGATGATCACCAGGCGGCCGTCGGCGGCGAGCGCGTCGACGTTTTGGTCCAGATACTTGGCGCCGATGATGTCGAGGATCACGTCGGCCCCGCCGGCCTCGCGCACCCGCTCGACGAAGTCCTCTTCGCGGTAGTTGATGGTCAGTTCGGCGCCGAGCTCCGCGCACAGGTCGAGCTTGTTGCGGCTGCCCGCGGTGACCGCGACCCGGGCCCCCAGCGCGCGGGCGACCTGGATGGCGTGGCTGCCGATGCCGCTGGCACCGCCGTGCAGCAGCACGAGCTCACCCTCGGCCAGGTGCGCGGTCATCACCAGGTTCGACCAGACCGTGCAGGCGACCTCGGGCAGTGCCGCGGCGTGGTGCAGCGAAACCGAGTCCGGAATCGGCATCAGCTGACCGGCGGGCACGGCGACGAACTCGGCGTAACCCCCGCCCGCCAGCAACGCGCACACTTGTTGCCCGACCGACCAGCCGGTGACCCCGTCGCCGAGCGCGGCGATGGTGCCGGACACCTCCAGGCCGATGATCTCGCTGGCCCCCGGCGGCGGCGGGTACTTGCCCGCGGCCTGCAACAGGTCGGCCCGGTTCACCCCGGCCGCGCTCACTTTGACCAGCACCTCGCCGGCACCCGGCGACACGTCGGGGCCTTCTTGCCAGGTCAACTGGCCTTCCGGCCCAGAAAAAATTGAATGCATCTGAATAACCGTACTAGCCAGCGGAAACAGTTGACGAGTTCGTCGCCCAGCAATGATATTCCGGTTTACTATTAGCCGATGGAGGGGATTATTGCGGGGCGTACAGCGAGCGACATGCCAGGGTTGGACATCGCTGAACAGAGATCCTGGCAAAATTTTTTGGACGCGTCACTACGGTTGTACGCGACGCTGAACAGGTCGTTGGTCGACGCGCACCATCTGACACTCAATGATGTGCGGCTGCTCGACATCCTGGACAAGTCGGCGACGGGTTCGTCGCGCATGGGGGATCTGGCCGAGAACCTGATGTCGCTGCCCAGCCGGGTGACGCGTCAGATTCGGCGGCTGGAGCTGCAGGGTCTGGTTCGGCGCGGTGCCAGCCCGGACGACGGTCGCGGCGTGCTGGCCACCATCACCGATGAGGGCCGCGCCGCGGTCCGCGAGGCGATGGTGACCTACGGCGACGGAGTGCGCACGCACTTCCTCGGCCGGTTGTCGCGACCGCAGATCTCGGCGATGGGCGAGAACTGCCGCCGCATCAGCGTCGCGCTGAAGTCCATTTCGCCGCCGGCAAGGCTCGGCCGGGTCTGACCGCGCGTCGCCGCGCCCCGTACGCTTGTCGGCGGTGGCGTGGCAGAGCGGCCTAATGCACTCGCCTTGAAAGCGAGAGACGGCTAACACCGTCCGGGGGTTCAAATCCCTCCGCCACCGCGGTCACGTTCGGGCGCAGCGCGCGAGGATGCGCACGCCGCGTTCGATCTGCGACTCGGTGAGGTTGGCGTAGCCCAGCAGCAAACCCGGGGGCGCCGAGGCGGGTTCGGCGTAGCACGGTGCGAGGGGTTCCACCCGCACCCGCGCCTCGGCGGCACGGGCCACCAGGTCGTCGATCGGGAACCCGTCGGGGAATCGCACGGTGAGATGGACGCCGGCGGACGTGCCCAGCACCGCCGCGTCGGGTAGCTGCTCGGCCAGCGCGCGACGCAACGCGTTCCGCCGCGCCAGATACCGGCGACGCATCCCGCGCAGGTGCCGGTCATAGCCGCCCGACGCCAGAAACTGTGCGAACGCCAGCTGGTCCAGCACCGAACTGGCGGTGTCCGCAAGGCCTTTCGCCAACGCCACCGGTTCGACCAGGTGCGCGGGCAGCACCATCCAGCCGATCCGCAACCCGGGTGCCAGCGTCTTGCTCGTCGAACCGAGGTAGACCACGCGGTCGGGAGCCATGCCCTGCAGCGCGCCGACCGGGGCGCGGTCGTAGCGGTACTCGGCGTCGTAGTCGTCCTCGAGGACGAGGTGGCCCGCGCGGCTCCACTCCAGCAGCGCGGTGCGTCGCTCCGCCGACAGCACCACACCGGTCGGCGACTGGTGGGCGGGCGTCGTCAGCACCGCGGTGGCCTCGGACGCGCGCAGTGCCGCCACATCCAGCCCGTCGTCATCGACGCGCACCGGGATTGGTTCGACACCGTTGTGGCGCAGCACCATTCGGTGCAGCCAGAACCCGGGGTCCTCCATCGCGAGCCGCTCGTCGCGTAACACCCGGGCCAGCAGCGCGACGGCCTGGGTGGCGCCGGTGCACAGCACGATCTGGTGCGGGTCGGCGAGGACGCCGCGCACGCGCCGCAGGTAGTCCGCGATCGCCGCGCGCGCGCCGATCCACCCCTTCGGTGATACGTAACCCAGTGCCTCCGAGCCGATCTCGGATAACCCCTGGCGCATCGCCCGCAGCCAGGCCTGGCGCGGGAAGCTGCCGAGGTCGGGTGCACCGGGCTGGAAGTCCACGTCGTAGCGGGACGCCGCGTCGGTGTCCTCGCGTGCGGGAGTCCTGGCCGCGTCGATCAACGCGACGCGGGTGCCCGACCCGTGCCTGCCGACCAGGAATCCCTCGGCGACCAGTTGTCCGTAGGCGTCGACCACCAGCCGCCTAGACACTCCGAGGTCGGCGGCGAGCACGCGCGTGGAGGGCAGCCGGGTGTGGGGGGCGAGCCGGCCGGAGCGGATCGCGTCGCGCAGGCCGTCGGCGAGTTGGCGGTGCAGCGGCACCGGCGCCGACCGGTCCAGCTCGACCAGCAGCTCCGGACCAGAAGTGGTAGCCAATTTCATCGTCAAAGTGGAGCCTCTCTTGAGGCCAGTCCCGTAATAGCGTGACCGTATGACAACGACGTGGACGCGCACAAGGGCCGGATTCGTCGAGGTGACGTTGTTCGTCTTCGGCGTCTACGCGCTCGGTATCGGGCTGTTCATGCTGTTCTTCCCGGGCACGTTCTTCGACACCCTGGGCACCTTCGGGGTGCGCAACGATCACTACATCTTCGACAATGCGACCTTCGAGATTCCCCAGGGCCTGCTGCTGTTGGCCGCGGTGCGGCGGGTGGGCTGGCGGGTACCCGCGTTGGCGTTCGCCACGATGCACTGGGCGCTGCACGCGATCAGCCACATCGTCGACCCGCACCACGGCGCGGGCGACGTCATCGGTTGGCTGGAGGCCGGCGGCCTGGTGGTCACCACCGTGATCCTGGCGTTCGCGTGGCGGGCCAGCACACAGCGGGGGCAGTGATGCGCGTGCTGGTGGCCGGGGCGACGAGCGTGCCCGGCCGGCCGCTGTTGCCGGAGTTGGTGGCGCGCGGTCACGACGTGGTCGGCATGACCAGCTCGGCGGTCAAGACGGATCAGATCGCGGCCACCGGCGCCAGGCCACTGGTCGCCGACGTGTTCGACGCCGACGGCCTCGGCAAGGCGCTCGCCGCCGTCGCGCCCGAGGTGGTGGTATCGCTGCTCACCACGCTGCCGAAGCTGGGACCCAAGCGGCCCAAGGACTTTGAACCGGCGAAACGGTTGTGGAGCACGGGCGTCTCGAATCTGGTCGACGCCGCACGGCGGGCCGGTGTCCGGCGCATCGTGGCCGAGTCGATGGCGTTCGCGTACGGCTATCCGACGACCGGTCCGGCGAGCGTCGACGAGTCCGATCCGTACCCGGGACCCCCGCCGAAGGGCGGCGCCGAGATGCTGGCCGCGATGCGGGGGATGGAGCAGAACGTGCTGAGCTTCGGGGGAATCGTGTTGCGCTACGGCGTCTTCTACGGACCGGGGGTGCCGCACGACGAGGTGTTCCGCAGGTTGGCCAAGTGGTGTCTGCTGCCGGCGATGACCGGCCGGGGAATCCTGCCGTGGATCCACATCGACGATGTGGCGGCGGCGACGGCCACCGCGTTGGACAGGGGCCGCGGCGGGCAGATGTACAACATCGTCGACGACCGGCCGCAGCCGTTCGGCGACTACGTGCGAGAGCTGGCGGCGCAGCTGCACCGGCCGCGGCCGCTGCCGTTGTCGCACAGACTCGTCGGGTTGTTCGCGTCCTACCCCGCCCTGGCGTTCGGCACGACGTGGCTGCCGTTGTCGAACGCCAAGGCGAAGGAGGAGCTGGGCTGGACGCCCCGCCCGCGCTGACTAGGCGTAGCCGAGCGCGGTGTTCTCTCGGTATGGCGGGCAGCGCCGCCGTCGATCATGCAACGACTTGAGGCAGCGCACAGCAGCGCCCGAAACTTGTTGTGAGCGAGCTTAATTGCCGCTGTGAATCTCAGTAATGGCCGAGAGCGTCATTCGCCGGTGAAGTTCGGCGGACGCTTCTCGAACGTCGCCTGGATACCCTCGGCGAGATCTTTCGAGGGCAGAAACGCCGCGTTCCACGCGGCGACGTAGCGCAGGCTGGCCGAGACGCGTTCGATGCGCTGCTGGTCCAGCACGTCCTTGATGCCGTGGACGACCAACGGCGGGTTGGCGGCGATCTCCGCTGCGGTCTGGTGCGCGGCGGCCAGCGTGGCCTCGGGGTCGTCGAAGACGTCGTTGACGAGACCGATCTTCTCGGCGCGGGCGGCGTCGATGTCCTTGCCCGTCAACGCCAACTCGCGCAGGTGTCCGTCGTTGAGGATCAAGGGCAGGCGGGCCAGCGAACCGACGTCGGCGACGATAGCGAGCTTGACCTCGCGCACCGAGAACTTGGCGTCGGCGCTGGCGTAGCGGATGTCGACGGCCGAGATCAGGTCGACGCCGCCGCCGACGCACCAGCCGTGGATCGACGCGATGGTCGGGGTGCGGCAGTCGGCGACGGCGTTGATCGCGCCCTGCATGCGCAGGATGGTGGCGTGGAAGTCCGCGCGGGGGCGTGCGGTCGCGGCGCCCTCCGACATGACGTCGGACAGCGTTCCGCCCATCGCCATCAGGTCCAGCCCGTAGCTGAAGTTCCTGCCGGAACCGGTCAGCACGATCGCGCGCACGTCGCGGTCGGCGTCGAGCTTGGCGAACACCTCGGGCAGCTCGGCCCAGAACGCCGGGCCCATCGCATTGCCCTTGCCGGGTCCGACCAGGGTCACCTGCGCGACGTGGTCCTTGACCTCGACGGTGACGGATTCATAGGAGTCGCCCATGGCGCACGAGGCTATCGGGTCACGGGGGCGAGCCGCCGAGCAGCACCTCGTTGACGGTCGCCTGCGGCAGGAACGCACACGCCGCTTCGACGAGCATCTGCCCGATACTCTCCCCGTCCGGGCCCAGCGGGTTGTTCTCCTGTTTGAGGATCTCGCGGATGACCGCCAGCTTGGTGGCCGCGTCCAGCTTGGTGAACTCGCCGCACTTCATGGTCAGCGCGTTCGGCGGTGCGGGCACCTCGGGCACGTCGGTGTTGCGCGTCGGCAGCGGCAGCTGAGGGATCGGGATGCCAGGCAGGCCCGGCAACCCGGGCAGCTGGGATGACGGTGTGCGGGTCGGCGAGTTGATCGGAGGGCCGGGTTCGGTGGTCATCGCGACCGTGCCTTCGGTGGTGCGGCCGCAGGCCGTCGCCACGCCGAGGAGAATCAGCGCCCCCGCCGCCATCCGCAGATGCGTCTTCATCTCCGCAACCCTATTCGGCTCGGCCTGTTTCTGCGCTCATGGTCGTGGTTTGGTCCGCGATCACAGCCCTGGACGCAGAACCGAGCCCTGGTCGCGGGTCAGCCGATCCACTTCGCCGCGAAGGCGAGGAACGCGTCGTTCTCGTGCGGTGCCGCGACCGTGACGCGCACCCCGTCATCGCCGTACGGGCGGACGATGATGCGGTCGTCGGCGGCGGCCTGCGCGAACTCCTGCGCCCGGCCGGGCAGCGGCAGCCACACGAAGTTCGCCTGCGACGGCGGTACCGAGTAGCCGGCCTCCCGCAGCGCCGCGGTGACGCGGACGCGTTCGGCGACGACGGCGTCGGTGCGGGCCAGCAACTCGTCGGCGGCGTCCAGGCAGGCGATCGCCGCGGCCTGCGACACGCTCGTCGCGGTGAACGGGACGTACACCTTGCCGAGCGCGGTGATGACGTCCGGAGCGCCGACCGCATACCCGATCCGCAGCCCGGCCAACCCGTAGGCCTTCGAGAAGGTGCGCAGCACAACGACGTTGGGATGTGATCGGACCAGGCCGAAGCTGTCCGGAAGCAGGCCGTCGCGGATGTACTCGACGTAGGCCTCGTCGATCGCGATCAGGATGTGCGGCGGGACGGCCTCCACGAAGCGCGTCAAAGCGGCGGGGTCGACGACGGTGCTGGTCGGGTTGTTCGGGTTGCACACGAAGATCAGCCGGGTGCGGTCGGTGACCGCCGCCAGCATCGCGTCGAGGTCGTAGGTGTGGTTGACCAGCGGCACCTGGACCGGCGTGGCGCCGGCGGTGCGGACCTGCAGCGGGTAGATCTCGAAGCTGCGCCAGCCGAACAGCACCTCGTCGCCGACGGTCGAGGTGATCTGGACCAACTGCTGGCACAGGCTGACCGATCCGCAACCCACCGAGATGTGCTCGGGCGAGAAGCCGACGTGCTTGGCCAGCCGCTCACGCAGGTCGACGTAGCCGTTGTCGGGGTAGCGGTTGATGGTGTCGGTGGCCCGTTCGATCGCGGCGCGGACGCTGGGCAGCGGCCCGTGCACGGTCTCATTGCTCGCGATCTTGATCGCGCCGGGCACCGTCTTGCCCGGGGTATAGGCCGGCAGGTCGGCCAGCTCGGGCCGCAGGCGGACGGTCACCGGATCAGTTTATGGGGCGCCGCCGGGCTGCCCCTGAGCTGCTTTGCCTGACGGTGTCGGCGCTGTGTACTCTGTCGGATCGGCGGGAACCGCCATTAGGAGGCGTGCCAGAGCGGCCGAATGGGGCTCACTGCTAATGAGTTGTCCGCCTAACAGCGGACCGGAGGTTCAAATCCTCTCGCCTCCGCTGAACAACTGAACATGCGCCCGTAGCTCAACGGATAGAGCATCTGACTACGGATCAGAAGGTTAGGGGTTCGAATCCCTTCGGGCGCGCTCACCAAGTGCGACCCGACAATTGACCCCGGCCCGGATCCGGGGTCATTTGCGCTCCGGCGAAATCCTAATAGAGCCAAGAGCTCGCGAAACGACAGCTCAGCAAACCTTGCCCTCGGTGTCGCCGATGAGTTCTCCCGCTCCGGATGGTCCACTATCACGACCGTCGATCAGGGAGGTTGAGAGTGGGCCAACTGCTGCGGGTGCAGAACTTCGTCGTCTCGCGGGACGGCTTCGGCGCGGGCGAGGGCCAGAGCCTGGAGCGCCCGTTCGGGCACGCCGACCCCGCCGCGCTGTTCGCGTGGGCCGGCGCGACGGCGAGCTGGCCCAACCGCACCGATCCCGGGGGCACCCGCGGCCTCGACGACTACTTCACGCGAGATTTCAGCCACAACATCGGTGCGGAGATCATGGGCCGCAACAAGTTCAGCCCGCTGCGGGGGCCATGGCGCGACCAGAAGTGGCGCGGCTGGTGGGGTGACGAGCCGCCGTTCCACACGCCGGTGTTCGTCCTGACGCACCACCCCCGCCCGTCCTTCACCCTGTCGGACACGACGTTCCACTTCGTCAGCGGCGACCCGGCGGCGGTGCTGGAGCAGGCGCGGGCCGCCGCGGCGGGCCGCGACGTACGCCTCGGCGGCGGCGCGAGCACCATCAGACAGTTCCTCGAGGCCGACCTGGTCGACACCCTGCACGTCGCGGTGTCACCGGTGGACCTGGGTCGCGGCTCGCGGCTGTGGGGGGCGCCGGAGGGGCTCGACGACCGGTTCCACCACGAGGTGGTGCCCAGCCCGGGCAGCGACGTCGTCCACCACCTGTTCTGGCGGTGAAACTCGGCGCGAATTGAATGCATTTCTGGGCTCATAGCAAACCACCTGGACAGACGTGTGGTTAGGTTGACCTTGGTCGCGCACCGCCGTTGCGCAGCGGATCCGGCCGACGCCCGGAAATGACGCCACTGCCTATTCGGCAACCCCGCAAATCATAGGGAAATCCCTGATTCGTCGTTGCTGGCGACCGCATAGATTGAGGTCAGTACCGAGCGGTTCTGCGGCTGGACATGGCATCGCGGGGGGCGCGCGCAGAACCGCTCGATACGACACGCAGGAACGGGACGTAGCTGGCACGGTCCCGAGCCGGTGGCGGAGCAATCCGCGAGGGGGCGGCGCTGACCTGCCATGAGGTCAGCGCCGGACGGAACGGTCCCATCACAGGAGGAGAGTGATGGGGCCGTCCGTCGCCGTGCGGTGCGCCACCGAACGATCAGGGCGAGTGAAATGAATTCGAGTAGCCAGCTACTCATGTGCCGCAGTCCCGACGCGTCCCAGCATGGGGGCAGTCAGCAGTAATCGGCAACGAGAAGGGATCGCGGGAATGTCTGTCGAAGCCGAAGCCGTCATGGCGACCCCCGGGACTGCGAGATTCGTGTCCGGCGATCGCAACAGGCCCGCTGTCGAGGCGCGGAGCACCGCCGGCGGCACCGGCGTGATCGGCACCTCGGACACGCTCGGGGTGGTCGGGGTCAGCGAGGCCGGGGTGGCCGTCGAGGGCCGCACCGTCAGTGGAACAGCGATCATCGGCGCCGCGAGTGGACCCGGTGGCCGGGCCGGCTTCTTCGACGGTGACATCGAGGTCACCGGCGACATCCTGGTGTCCGGCGGTGCATCGGTTTCGTTACCGCAGAAGCTGGCGGAGCTGGACAAGAAACTCGACGCCATCGACACGAAGCTGGGCGACATCATCGAGCGGCTGGGCGCGATGAGGACGACCCAGATGGCGATGTCGAAGCAACAGTGGTGCCCGAACGGCTACAGCGCGAGCGCTCTGGTCCAGTGGATCTGGGAGGAAGTCGTCGACAAGGACGTCGACACGGAATAGGTCACCTCGGCGCGGCGCGACAGGCCCATCCAGTTGTACGGTGGCGGCGTGACCGACACCCCGTGGGAACCACCGCTCGCGGGCAGTGAGGCCGAACACCTCATCGGCGCGCTCGACCGGCTACGCGCTACGTTTCGCTGGAAGGTCGACGGGCTGGACGCCGACGCCATGAACACCCGCATCGGTGTCTCGGCGCTCACGCTCGGCGGACTACTTAAACACCTGGCCATCACCGAGGACTTCATCTCGACGCAGAAGCTGTCCGGCGCCCCGATCGGCGAGCCGTGGGAGTCGCTGTGGGACGGCACTGACGACTGGGAATTCACCTCAGCGGCCAATGACACCCCGCAGCGGCTGTACACGATGTGGGAGGAGGCCGTCGCCCGCTCCCGGGCCAGGTTCGACTCGGCCATCGCCGCCGGCGGACTCGACCAACTGGTTCACGTCGCCAATGAGAACGGCGAGCACGCGAGCCTGCGACGGTTGCTGTGCGACATGATCGAGGAGTACGGCAGACACACCGGCCACGCCGATCTCTTGCGCGAGGCGGTCGACGGCCGGGTGGGCGAGGACCCGCCGCCGGGTTGGCAGCCGCGGGCTTACTAGATTGGGTGAAGTGCGGCTGCTGCTACTCGCCGATACCCACATCCCACGCCGCGCCCGCGATCTGCCGAAGCCCGTGTGGGACGAGGTTGCCGACGCCGACGTCGTCATCCACGCCGGCGACTGGGTGGAGCCGCCGCTGCTGGACGCACTCGAGGCCCGCGCCAAACGGCTGGTGGCCTGTTGGGGCAACAACGACGGCGCGGAACTGCGTCGCCGACTGCCCGAGCGGGCCGACGTCGACCTCGGCGGGCTGCGGTTCACCGTCGTGCACGAGACGGGCCCGGCCACCGGACGTGAGGCGCGGATGGCGCGCGAGTATCCGGACACCGACGTGCTGGTGTTCGGCCACAGCCACATCCCGTGGGACACCACCGCGAAAACCGGTCTGCGCCTGCTAAATCCGGGGTCACCCACCGACCGGCGCCGCCAACCCTTCTGCAGCTACATGACCGCGACCGTCAGCAACGGAGCGCTGACGGACGTGGTCCTTCACGAACTGGAGCGCCATGCGTGACCGGCCCGCGCGAGTCGCCGACGTGCACGAGATCGCGGCTGCCATGCCGCACACCACCCGCGTCGAAGGCCCCAAGGGCAACGCGATCTATCAGGTGGGTGGAAAGTCGTTCGTGTTCTTCCGCACACCCCAACCTGACGCGGTCGATCCCGAGACGGGCGAGCGCTACGCCGACGTGATCATGATCTGGGTGGAGTCCGAGGCCGACAAGCTCGCGCTCATCCAGGACTCCGACTCCCCGTTCTTCACCACCGAACGGTTTGCGGACCATCCCTCGGTTCTGGTGCGTGCCAGTGAATTACGCCGTATCGGCCGCGCCGAGTTGACCGAGCTGATTCAGGATGCCTGGTTGTCGCGGGCCTCCAGGCGGCGCGCCGAACGCTGGCTCGCCGAGCATCAGAATCAGCTCAGCCCGCCTCCGCGGCGCAAATCATCTTGATGTGCTTAAGCAGCTACTCGACCCGCGGCGGCACCTCGTGGTAGCTCGCGCGATGCACCACACCCCGGCGCTGCACGTCTTAGAGCTGCTGGGTCAACATCGTCTGGCTGATGCCCGGCGGGCTGCGGTGCATCCGGATGAACCCCTCGACTACGAGGACCGCGCTCGGCGTTCGTGATCAGGCGGGCGGCACGTTGGCGTGATGCGCGCCGATGATGACCACCGCCATCCGGGCGGGTGTGCTGCCGGGATTGCGCCACCGATGCCGGGTGCCGTTCTGCACCACGGTGTCGCCGGGGTGCAGCGTGACCTCGGCGCCGTCGTCGAGCTCGAGCACGACGGTGCCGTCGAGCACCACCTCGAAGTCGATGGTGTCGGTGGTGTGCATGCCCGGGTCGGTGGGATCCATGTAGCGCAGCATGCCGGGAGCCTTCTCCTCCAGGTCAGCGATCGCCGCCGCGCTGTCGACCGCCGCGCCGGACATCGCGGCGTCGGGAGGAAAGGTCAGAATCGCAAACCTGAACCCACCGACCGGCGGAAAGTAGTTGCGCCACTGCGGCATCGCCCCGTCATCGGGGAACTGCGGCGGCGAGTCGCCGCCCCACACGGGGAAGTTCTGGAACCCCGGCATCAGCATCGGTTCAATCGGTTCCACCGTCTCGTCGCTGACGAAGACGGACTTGCCGGAGGCGTCGTGTCCGGTCACCACTCGACGTACGTTCATCCGGTCAGTCAAGCACGCCCCCTTTGCCGCCAGGGTGAGTACCGTGGACAGATGGATCAGAATCCCCCGACCGCCGTCATCGAGACAGCCCACAGCGAGCACCTGGCCGGCCGGCCGTTCGACGACACCGGCGACTTCACCGACGCCGACCGCGGGTTCATCGGTGCTCTCGAACCCTGCGTCATCAAGGCGGCAGACGCAAGGATCGTGTGGGACAACGATGTTTACGCGTTCCTGAACGGCGAGGCCCCGCCCTCGGTGCCCCCGAGCCTGTGGCGGCAGAGCCAACTGTGCGCCAAGCAGGGGCTCTTTGAAGTCGTCGAAGGCATCTATCAGGTCCGCGGCCTTGACCTGTCCAACATCAGCTTCATCGAGGGCGACACCGGGATCATCGTGATCGATCCGCTGGTGTCCACCGAGACCGCGGCGGCGGCCTTGGCGTTGTACCGCAAACATCGTGGTGACCGGCCGGTCAAGGCGGTCATCTATACGCACAGCCACGTCGACCATTTCGGCGGGGTGCTCGGCGTGACGACCCAGGAAGACGTCGACGCGGGAGAAGTGGCGGTGATCGCGCCGGAAAACTTCACCCGGCACGCGGTGCAGGAGAACGTCTACGCCGGGACGGCGATGGCCAGGCGCGCGGCGTACATGTACGGATCGGTGCTGGCGCGAGGTCCGCAGGGTCAGGTGGGCTGCGGCCTCGGACAGACGCCATCGGTGGGTGAGGTGTCCCTTATCGTGCCGACGATCGACATCCGCGAGACCGGCGAGACGCACACCTTCGACGGCGTCGAGATCGAGTTCCAGATGGCGCCGGGCACCGAGGCCCCGGCCGAAATGCACTTCTACTTCCCGAAGTTCCGCGCGTTGTGCATGGCCGAGAACGCGACCCACAACCTGCACAACCTGCTGACGCTGCGCGGTGCGCTGGTGCGCGATCCACACGCCTGGGCGGGCTACCTGACCGAGGCCATCGATGCCTTCGCCGATCGCACCGACGTGGTGTTCGCATCCCATCATTGGCCGACATGGGGCAGGGACCGGATCGTGGAATACCTGTCGCTGCAACGAGATCTGTACGCATACCTGCACGACCAGACACTGCGCCAGCTCAATCAGGGCTTGACCGGCATCGAGATCGCGGAGAACTTCCAGATGCCGCCCGAGTTGGAGAAGGCGTGGCACACGCACGGCTACTACGGCTCGGTGAGCCACAACGTCAAGGCGGTCTATCAGCGCTACATGGGCTGGTTCGACGGCAACCCCGGCCGGTTGTGGCCACACCCGCCGGAGGCGATCGGCCCGCGCTACGTGGCGGCGATGGGTGGTGTCGACCGCGTCGTAGCCTTGGCCCAAGAGGCTTTCGATGACGGCGATTACCGTTGGGCGGCAACACTACTCGACCACGCGATCTTCACCGAAGTGAACCACGCCGGTGCGCGGGAGCTGTACGCCGACACGCTCGAGCAGCTGGCCTACGGAGCCGAGAACGCCATCTGGCGCAACTTCTTCCTGGCGGGTGCGACGGAGTTACGGGGTGAGAACTTCGGCACCCCGACGCAGACCGCATCGCCGACGATGCTGGCGCAGCTGACGCCCGAGCAGGTCTTCGACGCCCTCGCGATCAGCATCAACGGCCCGCGGGCGTGGGACCTGGACATCGCGATCGACATCACGTTCGCCGACCTCGACGCGAACTATCGGCTGACGCTGCGCAACGGCGTGCTGGTGCACCGCAGGGCGCCCGCCGATCCGGCGACCGCTCAGGCCACCGTCAACGTCGCGAACAGGATGCGGCTGCTGGCGTTCGCCGCGGGCGACGCGACCTCGCCGGGGCTCGACATCTCGGGCGATGCGAACGCGCTGCCCTCGCTGATCGGCGTGCTGGACCGGCCGGACCCGTCGTTCAACATCATCACGCCGTAACACGGCGGGTTGTGAGGAGCAATTTTCCGCCGCGCAATGCGACGCAATCGCGGCGCAATGGGCGGCGGTTGTACTCGTTGAATGTCAACGATTTACCGCCAGATCGGTGGACACGAGGCCCTCGAGACCGTCGTCGACGACTTCTATGACCGGGTGCTGGCCGACCCTGAGCTGGCCGGCTTCTTCACCGGGACCAACATGTCGCGGCTCAAGGGCAAACAGGTGGAGTTCTTCGCCGCGGCGCTCGGCGGGCCCGAGCCGTACACCGGGGCGCCGATGCGACAGGTGCACCAGGGCCGCGGCATCACCATGCATCACTTCAACCTGGTCGCGGGCCACCTGAAGGACAGCCTGACCGCCGCGGGCGTGCCCGACGAACTCGTCGAGCAGATCCTGGCCGCCATCGCACCGCTGGGCGCCGAGATCGCGACGGCCAGTGTCGCGTGACGGTCGGGTCGGCGGCGCCTGAGAACTAGGGCATGCCGCCGTCGACGCGGATGATCGACCCGCTGGTGTAGCTCGACGCGTCCGACATCAGATACAGTGCGGCGCCGACGATCTCGGGCGGATTGCCGACCCGCTTGAGTGCGAACGCCTGCGCACCCCGGTTGACCGCGTCGAGGTCCCACGCCTTGCTGACGTCGGTGCGGAACGGCCCGGGCATCAACGTGTTCACCCGCACCGTCGGCCCGTACGCCAGCGCCAGGCCCTCGGTCATCGCGTTGAGCCCGGCCTTGGCCGCCGAGTAGGGCAGCTGCTCGGGCCGCGGCCGGATCGACCCGCTGGTGGAGACGTTGATGATGGACCCACCGCCGCCGGCCACCATCCGCTCGGCGACCAGCACCGACAACCGGAACGGCCCCTTGAGGTTGAGGTTGACCACCGCGTCGAACATCTTCTCGGTCACCGCGGGCAGCGACGCGTACAGCGGCGACATGCCCGCGTTGTTGACCAGCACGTCGAGCCTGCCGAACCGGTCGTAGGCGGCCTCGACCAGCCCGTCGAGCTGATCCCAGCGGCCGACGTGCACCTGATACGGCAGCGCGGCCCGACCCGTCGCGGCGGTGATCTCCTCGGCGACCGCCACGCAGTTGTCGTATTTGCGGCTGGCGATGACGACGTCGGCGCCGCATTGCGCCGCGGCGAACGCCATCTCACGGCCCAGCCCCCGGCTGCCGCCGGTGACCAGCACCACGCGGTCGGTCAGGTCGAACAGCTGATCCGCATAGCCTCGGTTCGAGCTCATCGCCATATGGTGGCACGGTGCAATTGCTCCTCATCCGGCACGCGCTCCCACTGCGCAGCGAACCGGGCCAGGGCTCCGACCCCGACCTGTCCGAGGAGGGCATCGAGCAGGCCAAGCGGCTGCCCGACGCCCTGGCGCGGTTTCCGATCGCCCGGCTGGTCAGCAGCCCGCAGCGCCGCTCCGTCCAGACCGCCCAGCCCGTCGCCGACGCGTTGGGCCTACCCATCGAGGTCGACGACCGGCTCGCCGAATACGACCGTGATCTGACCCACTACATCCCGGTCGAGCAGATCGCCGCGGAGTACCCCGAGGAGATGGCCCGGCTGGCCAGCGGGCACCTGCCCAGCAGCGTCGACGAGATCGCGTTCCTCAACCGCATCAATGCAGGCATCCGCGACATCGCCGAGAGCAGCCGCCGCGAGGACACCGTCGCGGTGTTCACCCACGGCGGCGTCATCAACGGGCTGGTGCACACCATCATGCGCACCGAACGGGTGCTGTGCGTCAACGTCGACTACGCCGGGGTGACCCGGTTGCTGTGGTCGTCGCGCCGCGAAAAGTTCTACGTGGCCTCGGTCAACGGCACCGAACACGTATGGGACCTGCTGCCTCGCAACCAACGGTGGTAGACATTTCCGGTGGCTTCAACGTCGAACCTCGAGGGTCTTGACCTCGATGCCCTGGACCGGCACCTGCGCGCCGTCGGCGTTCGTCGCGAGGGCGACCTGCGCGCGGAGCTGATCTCCGGAGGCCGGTCCAACCTGACGTTCCTGGTGTTCGACGACGCATCCAAGTGGGTGCTGCGCCGGCCGCCGCTGAGCGGGCTCACCCCGTCGGCGCACGACATGGCGCGCGAGTACCGGGTGATCTCCGCGCTGGCCGACACGCCGGTGCCGGTGCCGCCCCCGGTGACCGCGAGCCCCGACGACTCGGTGCTGGGCGCGCCGTTTCAGATGGTCGAGTACGTACCCGGGCGGGTGGTGCGCCAGGCCGACGAACTCGCGGCGCTCGGCGACCGCAAGGCCATCAGCGACTGCGTCGACGCGCTGATCAAGGTGCTGGCCGAGCTGCACGCGCTGGACCCCGAGGAGGTGGGCCTCGGCGACTTCGGCAAGCCGACCGGATATCTGGAGCGTCAGGTGCGCCGCTGGGCCGGGCAGTGGGAGCTGGTGCAGCGCGAGAACGACCCGTTCGATGCCGACGTCAAACGGCTGCACGCGCGGTTGGCCGAGTCGGTGCCGCCGCAGAGCCGCGCCGCGATCGTGCACGGTGACTACCGCATCGACAACACCATGCTCGACGCGCACGACGCCACCAAGGTGCTGGCCGTGCTCGACTGGGAGATGTCCACGTTGGGCGATCCGCTCAGCGACGCCGCGCTGATGTGCGTGTACCGCCACGAGATGTTCAACGTGATCCACGCGAGCTCGGCGTGGGCGTCGCCGTTGATGCCCGACGTCGACGACCTGGCCCAGCGCTACTCCCGCGCCGCGAGCGTGGAGCTGGACAACTGGGACTTCTACATGGCGCTGGGCTATTTCAAGGTGGCGATCATCGCCGCGGGCATCGCCTACCGGGCGCGGGTCGGCGGTGGCGTCGCCGTCGATACCGACCAGGTGGACCGCGCGGTCGGCCCGCTGGTCGCAGCGGGACTCGAAGCGCTGAGCTGACATGCGCCGGCTCCTGCGCATCGGCCTCATCGCGATCATCGTGCTGTGCGTCGCGGTGACGGCGGTCAACCTCATGATCGCCCGGCTGCCGGCGATGCCTCCCGCCGACGGGGAGTACATCAGCCTGCGCGGCAAGGAGATTCACTACACCGAGCAGCTCGGATCGGGCACACCGGTGGTGTTGATCCACGGGTTGCCGGGCACCCACGAGGACTTCGATCCCGTCCTGCCGGAGCTGTCGGGTCTGCACGTGCTGGCGATCGACCGTCCCGGGTACGGCTGGTCGAAGGGCGGCTGGCTGCCGTATCAGGAGCAGATCGATGTGGTGCACGAGTTCCTGACGCGGCGCGGGCTCGCGCCGGCCGTGCTGGTGGGTCACTCGTTCGGCGGGTCGCTGGCGCTCGGGGTGGCCCGCCGCTACCCGCGCGACGTCGCCAAGATGGTGCTTGTCGCGCCGGGGTCGGGCGGCATGACCGCCACGCCGGCGGACTTGTTCAACGCGCGATACGCGCAGGCGATTCAGCTGCCGGTGATCGGCCCGGTCTCCGACTTCACGGTGAACAACGTCATCCAACGCCTCGCGGGCACCGGCGGGGCGCACCGCGCGTTCGACCCCGACCCGGTGGACCCGACCTACCAGCAGCGGCTGTTGGCGGTGACCATGACGCGCGGCAACCTGGACTCATTCGCCTCCGACGAGCTCGAGCTCAACCGGACGGGCCGGTGGCTCGCCGAGAACCAGCCGCAGATCACGGTGCCGTCGGTGGTCATCGGCGCCGTCGACGACAACCTCGTCGCCATCGACCGGGTCCGGCACCTGGCGAGTGTGCTGCCGAACACCGAGCTGATCACCGTCGACGGCGGGCACATGATCCCCTACAGCCACCCCGATGCGGTGGCCGAGCAGGTCCGTGCCGCCCTGGCCGCTACCGTCCGCCCTTGAAGTTCTTCTTCGCGGCGCGGCGCAGCTGCACGATGCGCGCGGTGCCGACCGCGACGGTCAACAGGCCACCACACACCGCTGACAGCAGGATCGCCACGCCCACAGGCAGATTCCACTGCCAGCCGAGGAAGTGGATGGTCGTCGAATCGGTGTTCTGCATGATGAACACCAACAGCACGATCAGCACCACGAAGCCGGCGATCAGCGCCGCCCACAGCGCTGCCGCGCGGGTGAACTTGACCGGCGACTCGGGCTTGACCACCGGCTCGGACCGGGGCTCGAGCGGCGCTCCCGGGTCCGGCGGGACGGGGGTATCAGCAGGGTCGCTGGTCATGGCTTACATCTTGCCCTGTCGGCCGGCGAAAGAAACCACCTTGGACGCGCTAAACCCTCGGCATCGGCCCGAATGTGTCGCTAAGGTCCGAAAAAAGCGGAGGACGATGCCGATGGCGAGCAGATGCCGGTCGACGGTCGCGGCCGTCGTGTTCCTAATTGCCGTGCTCGCGTCGGCGTGCGGCAGCTCCAATCCGCTCGGTGGCGGGCAGATCTCCGGCGACCTGAAGACGATCACCGTCGGCTCGGCGGACTTCACCGAATCGAAGATCATCGCCGAAATCTACGCCCAGGCGTTGGAGGCTAACGGCTTCACCGTCGGCCGCCAGTTCGGCATCGGTAGCCGTGAGACGTATATCCCTGCGGTGCAGGATCATTCGATCGACCTGATACCTGAGTACACCGGTAACCTGCTGCAGTACTTCGACCCGGAGGCGACGGCCACCACTCCCGACGCGGTGCTGCTGGCGCTGTTCAAGGCGCTGCCCGGCGACCTGTCGATCCTGTATCCGTCACCCGCGGAGGACAAGGACACGCTGGCGGTGACGGAGGCCACCGCCCAGAAGTGGGATCTGAAGAGCATCGCCGACCTTGCGAAACACTCCGCGGAGGTAAAGGTCGGCGCGCCATCGGAATTCCAGACCCGCGTCACCGGCCTGGTGGGGCTGAAGGAGAAGTACGGGTTGGACATCGCGCCGGCGAACTTCGTGGCGATCAGTGACGGCGGCGGTCCCGCCACGGTGCAGGCGTTGAGTAGCGGGGCCATCACCGCCGCCAACATCTTCAGCACCTCACCGGCGATCGAGCAGCACCACCTGGTGGTGTTGGAGGATCCGGAGAACGTGTTCCTGGCCGCGAACGTGGTGCCGCTGGTCGCGTCGCAGAAGATGTCCACCGAACTCAAGACGGTGCTCGACGCGGTCAGCGCGAAGCTGACCACCGAAGACCTGATCGAACTCAACACGTCCGTCGAGGGCAACCGCGGTATCGACCCCGACGAGGCGGCCGAAAAGTGGATCACCGAACACGGATTCGACCAACCGGTGCAACAGCGATGATCACCTTCGACAGGGTCACCAAGAGATATCCCGACGGCACCGTCGCCGTCGACAGCCTGACCCTCGAGGTGCCCGAGGGCACGCTGACGGTGTTCGTCGGGCCATCCGGCTGCGGCAAGACCACCTCGATGCGGATGATCAACCGGATGATCGAGCCGACGTCGGGCACGCTGACCGTCGACGGCAAGGACGTCACCAAGGTCGATCCGGTGAAACTGCGCCTCGGCATCGGCTACGTCATCCAAAGCGCCGGGCTGATGCCGCATCTGCGGGTCATCGACAACGTCGCCACCGTCCCGGTGCTGAAGGGCGAGTCGCGGCGCAGCGCCCGCAAGGCCGCACTCGGTGTGATGGAGCGTGTCGGGCTCGATCCCAAACTCGCCGAACGGTATCCGGCTCAGCTGTCGGGCGGTCAGCAGCAGCGCGTCGGGGTGGCCAGGGCGCTGGCCGCCGACCCGCCCATCCTGTTGATGGACGAGCCTTTCAGCGCCGTCGATCCCGTGGTCCGCGAGGAGTTGCAGTCCGAAATCATGCGGCTGCAAAGCGAACTGCACAAGACGATCGTGTTCGTCACGCACGACATCGACGAAGCGGTCAAGCTCGGCGACAAGGTCGCGGTGTTCGGCCGCGGCGGGGTGCTGCAGCAGTACGCCGACCCCGCGTTCGTGCTGTCCAATCCGGCCAGCGAGATGGTGGCCGGCTTCGTCGGCGCCGACCGCGGCTACCGCGGGCTCCAGTTCTTCCACGCATCGGGCCTGCCGCTGCACGAGGTCCGTCACGTCGCCGACACCGAACTCGGCTCGCTGTCGCTGGACCGCGACGAGTGGGCGCTGGTGACCAAGGACGGCAAACCCTACGCGTGGATCAACGCCGACGGCGTCGCCCTTGCGCGCCAAGGTCGTTCGCTGTACGACAGCACGATCGGCGGCGGATCGTTCCTGCGTCCGGACGGCACCCTGCGTCATGCGCTCGACGCGGCGCTGTCGTCACCGAGCGGACTCGGCGTCGCCGTCGACGAGGACGGCCACCTGCTCGGCGGGATACGGGCCGACGACGTGCTCGACGCGTTGCGCGAGCAGCGTCGCGTCCCGGAGTTGGGGTAGCCGGATGCGGTACCTGTTCACCCACCTCGACGACCTGTGGACGTTGACGGTGATCCACCTGCGGCTGTCGTTGATCCCGATCCTGCTCGGGTTGCTGATCGCCGTGCCGCTCGGGTCGTTCGTGCAGCGTCACACCGCGCTGCGACGGCTGACGACGGTGACGGCCAGCATCGTGTTCACCATCCCGTCACTGGCACTGTTCGTGGTGCTGCCGCTGATCATCCCGACCCGGATCCTCGACGAGGCCAACGTCATTGTGGCGCTGACGCTTTACACCGTCGCGCTGCTGGTGCGGGCGGTGCCCGAGGCGCTGGACGCGGTGTCGCCCGCGGTGCTCGACGCGGCCACCGCCATCGGCTACAAGCCGCTCACCCGAATGCTGAAAGTCGAACTGCCGCTTTCGGTTCCGGTGCTGATCGCCAGTCTGCGCGTGGTCGCGGTGACGAACATCTCGATGGTGTCCGTCGGGTCGGTGATCGGCATCGGCGGGTTGGGCACCTGGTTCACCGAGGGGTATCAGGCGAACAAGAGCGATCAGATCGTCGCGGGCATCATCGCGATCTTCGCGCTGGCCATCGTGATCGACACGCTGATCCTGTTGGCGGGTCGGGCGCTCACGCCGTGGACGCGCACCGCGCGTCCGGTGCGGGTGAGCCGAGTCGAGGCGGCGGCCTGATGGGTCCGATGGATTTTCTGCGTCAGGCGCTGGCGTACATCTTCACGGCGGAGAATTGGGCCGGTCCGGCCGGATTGACCGCGCGCATCGTCGAGCACCTGGAGTACACCGTCGTCGCCGTGGCGTTCTCGGCGCTGATCGCGATCCCGATCGGCATGTTGATCGGACACACCGGACGCGGCACGTTCCTGGTCGTCACGGGCGTGAACGCGCTGCGCGCGCTGCCGACGCTGGGCGTGCTGCTGCTCGGCGTGCTGTTGTGGGGGCTGGGCCTGGTGCCGCCGACGGTGGCGTTGATGCTGCTGGGCATCCCGCCCCTGCTGGCCGGCACCTATGCGGGGGTGGCCAACGTCGACCGCACCGTCGTCGACGCCGCGCGATCGATGGGCATGACGGAGACCCGCGTGCTGCTGCGCGTCGAGGTGCCCAACGCGGCGCCGCTGATTCTGGGCGGACTGCGCACCGCGACGCTGCAGATCGTGGCGACCGCGACCGTCGCCGCCTACGCGAGCCTGGGCGGGCTGGGGCGCTATCTGATCGACGGGATCAAGGTGCGGCAGTTCCACCTGGCGCTGGTCGGCGCGCTGATGGTGACCGCGCTGGCGCTGCTCCTCGACGCGGCGCTGGCCTTCGCGGTGTGGGCGTCGGTACCCGGCAGCGGGCGACTGCGACGCATGCCACAACCGCTGCTGAGCGACGAGATCGCTCTGGAGGCGGCGTCGGTGCCGGCGGGAAAGGGTCGTTACGCCCGGGGAGACCCGTCGCTTACGGTAGAGGGGTGAGTGAAGCAGGCCGCTCCGAGGTGACCGACGCTGGTGCCGCGGGGCAGAGCCAGTGGCCGGCGATCCTGACCTGGCGCGCACACGACGTGCCGCGGATGGAGTCGGTGCGGGTGCACGTGTCCGGCAACCGGATCAAGGCCAACGGCCGCATCGTCGCCGCGGCCACCGCGTCGCACCCGGCGTTCTCGGCGTCGTATGACTTGGTGACCGACGAATCGGGGGCGACCAAGCGGCTGTCGATGTCGGTGACGCTGGCCGACCGGGAGCGCCAGCTGTCGATCGCCCGCGACGAGGAGAACATGTGGCTGGTGCAGCAGCACAGCGGGCAGTCCAGCCGCGCGGCCTATGCCGGCGCGCTCGACGTCGATCTGATCTTCAGCCCGTTCTTCAACGCGCTGCCCATCCGGCGGACCGGGCTGTACCTGCGCGACGAGTCGGTGACCCTGCCGGTGGTGTACGTGCGGATCCCCGAGATGTCGGTGGAGGCGGCGACGATCACCTACGAAAGCTCCGCCGACGGGATCAAGCTGGACTCGCCGGTGGCCAAGACGACGATCACCGTCGACGCCGACGGCTTCATCCTCGACTATCCCGGGTTGGCAGAACGGATCTGATCACCCCGCCCGCGCGACCGGCGGCGGCCAGCTCCTCGCGCCAGGTGGGCGCGCCGACGACGGTGGTGACGATGTCGGAGCGGCCGAAGGTGTCGTAGCGCACGCGGGCGGCGTGCCCGGCGTCGACCAGGTCGGTCAGCGGGTCGCCCGCCGCGAGCGCGTCGCGGGCGTGGTTCAGCAGTTCCAGGGCCCGGTCGAGGGCCGGCAGCAGCCGGTCGGCGTTGGCCTCGCACATCGCCCGCACCAGGGCGGGAGCGGTGGCGGCGACCCGGGTGCCGTCGCGAAACGAGCCCGCCGCCAACGCGAATGCCAGCGGCACCTCGCCGGCCGTGGCGGCCAGCGCCTCGGCGAGCAGATGGGGCAGGTGCGAGATGGTGGCGGCGGCGGCGTCGTGCTCGTCGGAGCGGGCGGGGACGACGACGGCCCGGCAGTCCAGCGCCAGCGCCGTCACCTCGGTGAAGATCTGCGGGTCGACGTGGTCGTCGACGGAGACCACCCAGGGGGCGTCGACGAACAGTCCGGCGTCCCCGGCGGCCCAGCCCGACTCCGCGGTGCCGGCCATCGGATGGCCGCCGACGAATCGGTCGAGCAGGCCGACGGCCCTCACCTCGTCGAGCACGCGGCCCTTGACGCTGGTCACGTCGGTCAGCGGGCAGTGCGGGGCCCGGTCGCGGATGCGGGCCAGCATCGCCGGCAGGGCGGGCACCGGGACGGCGAGCACGATCAGGGCTTTGCTGTCGGCGGCGCGGGTGAGCGCGTCGTCGAGGCTGTCGGTGGCGTCGAAGCCGTCGGCGGTGGCCGCCTGCACGGACTCGGGCGAGCGGTTGTAGCCGAACACCTCGCGTCCGGCGGCCGCGGCGGCGCGCATCAGCGAACCGCCGATCAGGCCGAGGCCGACCACGCAGACGGGGGTCTTCGTCACCCGTTCAGGGTGGCATACCGGCGGCATCGTCCGACGTCAGGCATGCTGGCGATTTCTGGTCAAGGGCCTGGTCGGCGATTACCGTAGACCCACATGGGAGCACAGCGCTCACAGGCCAAACAGCAGGCCGTCGACATCCCCGACGGCTTCGCTGTCGCGGTCGTGCGTGAGGACGGAAAGTGGCGGTGCTCCGCGATGCGGAAGGCGGCGCTGTACAGTCTGTCCGCCGCCGAGACCGAGTTGCGCGAGTTGCGGAGCGCTGGGGCGGTTTTCGGCCTCCTCGACATCGACGACGAGTTCTTCGTGATCGTCCGGCCGGCACCGGCGGGGACGCGGCTGTTCCTGTCGGACGCCACGGCGGCGCTGGACTACGACATCGCCGCCGAGGTGCTGGAGAAACTCGACAACGACATCGACGAAGAGGACCTCGAGGGCGCCGACCCGTTCGAGGAGGGCGACCTCGGGGTGCTGGCCGACCTGGGGCTGCCGGATGCGGTGCTGGCCGTCATCCTGGACCAGACCGACCTCTACGCCGACGAGCAGATCGGAAGTATCGCCCGCGAGATGGGGTTCGCCGACGAGCTGGCGGCGGTGCTCGAGCGCCTCGGTCGGTGAAGTCCGACGAGGAGCTGATCCGGGCGGCGCTGGCGGCCGCCCGGGCCGCGGGGCCGCGCGACGTGCCGATCGGCGCGGTGGTGGTCGCGGCCGACGGGACGGAGCTGGCGCGCGCCGCCAACGCCCGGGAGGCGTCGGGGGACCCCACCGCGCACGCCGAGATCCTGGCGCTGCGCGCTGCGGCCGAGGTGCTGGGCGACGGCTGGCGGCTGGAGGGGGCCACGCTGGCGGTGACGGTCGAACCGTGCACGATGTGCGCGGGAGCGCTGGTGATGGCCCGGGTGGCCCGCCTGGTGTTCGGCGCCTGGGAGCCCAAGACCGGGGCGGTCGGGTCGCTGTGGGACGTGGTGCGTGACCGGCGGCTCACCCACCGGCCGCAGGTGCGCGGCGGGGTGCTGGCCGACGAGTGCGCGGCTCCACTGGAGGAGTTCTTCGCCAGGCAGCGGTGATGGCGGTTTGAGTCCGCTGTGGGCTGCTCGGTAAGCTGCCACACGGTGGCGTGTCCGAGCGGCCTAAGGAGCACGCCTCGAAAGCGTGTGTGGGGTAACCCCCCACCGAGGGTTCAAATCCCTCCGCCACCGCCATACCTCTCCGGCTGTATCTTTCGGGCGTGACGTCCCCAGCGGCCGCGGGGCGCTTCGCCCCGAGCCCGTCGGCCGACCTGCACATCGGCAACCTGCGCACCGCCGTGCTCGCGTGGCTGTTCGCACGCTCGACCGGGCGCCGCTTCCTGGTGCGCATCGACGACCTCGACGACCGCACCTTCGCCGAGATCGGTCAGCGTCAACTCGACGACCTCGCGGCCATCGGCATCACCTGGGACGCCGAGCCCGAATGGCAGACTCGGCACCCGGACCGCTACGACGCCGCGATCGCCGAGCTTGCCGATCGCGATCTGCTGTACGAATGCTATTGCAGCAGAAAGGATATCGCGCAGGCGCCGCGGGCACCGCATGCGCCGCAGGGCGCCTACCCCGGGACGTGTCGCGACCTGACTGACGCTCAGCGTGTGAAGCGTCGCGCCGAGATCGGCCGGCCCCCCGCGCTGCGGGTGCGCACCGACGTGACGACGTTCACCGTGCACGATGTGTTGCACGGCGACTACACCGGCGTCGTCGACGACTTCGTGGTCCGCCGGGGCGACGGCGTTGCGGCGTACAACCTGGCCGTCGTCGTCGACGATGCCGCTCAGGGCGTCGACCAGGTGGTACGCGGCGACGACCTGCTGTCGTCCTCGCCGCGGCAGGCCTACCTCGCCACGCTGCTGGGTTACCCGCAGCCGACATACGCCCACGTCGCGCTGGTGCTCAACGAGGACGGGGCGCGGCTGGCCAAGCGGGACGGGGCGGTGACGCTCGCCGAGATCGGCGTCGAGCGCGCGCTGGCGCAGATCGCTGGTTCGCTTGGCTACCGCGCGACCACCGTCGAGGAGATGCTCGACGAATTCGACCCCGCGAAGCTGCCCCGCGAGCCCTGGATCTACCGCCCCCAGTGACTCGGCGAGACTACGCTTTCTGACGAATTTCGGCCGATTTCGGTCAGAAACCGTAGTCTCGGCGCACCTAGCGCACCTGAGCGGCGAGCAACTCGTCGCGGAACTGCGGGTGGGCGATCGCGGCCAGCGCCTCGGCCCGTTCGCGGACGGTCCTGCCCTCCAGTTCGGCGGCGCCGTACTCGGTGACGATCACGTCGACGTGGTGGCGCGGCGTGGTGATCACCGCGCCGGGCTCGAACTGCGCCACGATCCGCGAGTACAGCCTGCCGTCCTTCTCGTAGGTCGACGGCAGGCAGATGAGCGAGCGGTCGGTCAGCTCCAGCCCCGCTCCGGCGACGAAATCCTCGGCCCCGCCGATCCCGCTGAACTGCGTGCCCGCGATGGTGTCGGCGACCACCTGCCCGTACAGGTCCACGCCCAGCGCGCCGTTGATCGTCACCATGTTGTGGTTGGCGGCGATCACCTCCGGCGCGTTGACGATCTCGACGGGCAGGAACGACACCTCCTCGTTGCCGTTCAGCCACTCGTACAGCTCCGCCGAACCGAACGCGAACGTCGTCACGCTCACCCCGAGATACTGGCCCTTGTTCGCGTTGGTGACCTTGCCCGCGCGGTGCAATCGCATGCAGCCATCGGTGAACATCTCGCTGTGCAGGCCGTATCCACCGCCGTCACCCTCGGCCAGCAGCGTGGCGATCTGGCTGGGAATCGAACCGATCCCGGTCTGCAGCGTCGCCCCGAACGGGATGAACCCGACCGCGTGCTCGGCGATCGCCTTGTCCACCTCCGACGGCTGCGCATCACCGCCGGGCAGCGCCAGCGGCACCTCTTCCGACCGCACCAGGATGTCGATCTCGTCGACGTGCAGCGCGTGCCGGTGCTCCTCGCCGTACCCGAACGTGCGCGGGAACTCCTCCGACACCTCGACAACCAGCAACCGGTCGGGATCGCTACCGGCGCGGCGTAATTCGTCGATCGTGCCGCCGGCGTGCAACGACAGCGAACACCAGCCCTCAGCATCGGGCGGGGCCGCGACCGTCGTCATCACCCGCGGCGCCTGCGCGGCCATCAGCGGCCCGAACCGACGGAAGTCAGCGGGCGCGAACTCGATGTCGGCCCCGCTGTCGCGCAGCGCCCGCTCCAGCGGACCGAAGAACCCCGACACGTAACGCACACCCGGCCGCGAGAAAAGTTCGGTGCCGACGGCCAACAGCGCACCGAAGACCTGCAGTCCGGACCAGTCCGTCCGCTCGCCGAGCGCCCGCAGGACCGCCGGCGGCTGGCCCGGCCCCAACGGCAAACCCAACGTGTCGTCGGGTCGCACCCGGGCGGCCGCCGCGGCGGCGGTCAACTCCTCTGGCATCGCGCGGATCATATACGCAAGAGTTGAGCCGAACCGTTATCCGCGCGGGCCGCCCGCCGACTACGGTGGACGAGCCACAACACAAGGAGGTCCGATGCCGGCCCGGGAAGCGGACGTCATCGTCGTCGGCGCGGGACTGTCGGGGCTGATCGCGGCCCGCACCCTGCTCGGTGCCGGGTTGACGCCGCTGGTGCTGGAGGCCGACGAGAGAGTGGGCGGACGCATCCTCACCGAGGAGGTGCTGCCGGGCCTGCCCGTCGAACTCGGCGCCCAGTGGATCGGCGACACCCACGAGCGCATGTTCGCGTTGGCCGCCGAACTCGGCGTACAGACCTTCCCGCAGTACGAGGAGGGTGAGACCTCCTACGAGCTCGCGGGTTCGGGAGTGTTGCGCGAGAACGAGTTTCACGCCCGCTACGCCGACGAACTCGCGGCGCTGGACGCCGTCTTCGAGCGCCTCGACGAACTGGCCGCCGAGGTGCCGCCGGAGGCGCCGTGGCAGGCGCCGCACGCCGCCGAGTGGGATGCCATCACCGCGGGCGCCTGGTACGACGCGCAGGGGCTGTCGCACATCGCGCGCACGCTGCTGGAGATCTGTACGGTCGGTATCCTCGCGGTCCCCACCGTCGAGGTGTCGTTCCTGCATCTGCTGTTCACGATCCAGACCTGCGGGGTGACGTCGCAGTTGTACGCCGAGTCCGAGGGCGGCGCGCAGACCACGCGGTTCATCGGCGGCACCGGCGAGATTCCCAAACGGCTTGCGGCCCAACTTGATGAGTACATCGTGCTCAACACGCCGGTGCAGTTGATCGAACACACCGCAGACAGCGTCACCGTGCACTGTCGCGGCGGTCTGGTGGCCCGCGCCCGGCGGGTGATCGTCGCGGTCTCCCCCACGCTCGCCGGCCGGATCATGTACGACCCGGCGTTACCGGGCGTGCGCGATCAACTCACCCAGCGCATCCCGAACGGGTCAGCGATGAAGGCGTTCTTCGTCTACGACGAACCATTCTGGCGCAACGAGGGTTTGAACGGTCAGATCATCTCCGACATCGGCCCGGCGCGGATGTCCAACGACACCTGCATCCCCGGTGACGAGCACGGTGTGGTGCTGCTGTTTCTGGAGGGTGAGCAGGCGCGGGTGTACGGAACGATCCCGGAGCGCGAACGTCGCGAGGCGCTCACCGCAGAACTCGTCCGCCACTTCGGTGGTAAGGCCGCCAACCCGGTGTGCTACCTCGACGGCGGGTGGTCGGAGCGACAGTGGACGCGCGGGTGCTACAACGCCAACATGGGCCCGAACGTGTGGACGGCCTACGGTTCGGCACTCAGCGCGCCGATTGGTGTGATCCATTGGGCGTCAACCGATACCGCGGTGCGGTGGAGCGCCTACATGGAGGGCGCGGTCGAGGCCGGGGAGCGCGCCGCGCGGGCGGTGATCGCCGAACTACGCTGAGCGATTTCGGCGCGGAACCGTGCGCTCAGCGTCGGTTAGCGCGCCGAAATCGCGAGGTGGGCCATGCCGCGCAGCGTCAGGTTCGGCTTGTACTGCGGCTCACCGGCGAGCCGCGCATCCGGAAACCGCTCGACGAGCTTGGTCAGCGCGACCGACGCCTCCAGTCGCGCCAGCGGCGCACCCAGGCAGAAGTGAATCCCCTTGCCGAAGCCCAGATGGCGGATCGTCGCGCGGTCGGGGTCGAACTTGTCGGGCCGCTCCGCGATCGCCGGGTCGTGATTGGCCGCGGCGAGCAACAGCAGCATGATGTCCCCCTTGGGGACGGTGGTGTCGCCAATTGTCATGTCATCGGCGGCGATTCGGCTGGTCAGTTGAACCGGTGGATCGTAGCGCAGCGTCTCCTCGACGACCGCCGACCCCCGGCGCGGATCGGCGCGCAGCGCCGCCCACTGGTGCGGGTGCCGCAACAGGGCCAGGATCGCGTTGGCGATCAGGTTGACCGTCGTCTCGTGCCCGGCGATCAGCAGCAGGTTGCAGGTCGCGACGATCTCCTCTTCGGTCAGCACGTCGCCGGACTCCTCGACGCCGATGAGCGCCGACATCAGGTCCTCACCCGGATGGGCGCGGCGGCGGGCGATCAGGTCGCGCAGGTAATCGCGCAGCCACCGCCCGGCATCGACGATCTCGTCGATGTTGTCGTGCGATTCCCCGGTGACGGTGTAGATCGGGTCCAGCGCCTTGGCCAGCAGCGCCGACGCCCGGCTGAAGTGCTGTTCGTCCTCGATCGGCACCCCGAGCAGCCGGCAGATCACCGCGACCGGCAGCGGATAGGCCAGGTCGGTGACGGCGTCGAACGTGCCGGCTCGCTCGGCCCGGTCCAGCAGCTCATCGATCAGCGCGGCGATGTCGGGTTCGAGCGCCTTGACCACCTTCGGTGCGAACGCCTTGCTGACCAGGCCGCGCAACCGGGTGTGGTCGGGCGGATCCTGGAACAGGAAGCTCGGCGGCCCGATCTGACGCTGCTGCGGTTCGGGCTCGCGCTGCGCGAGTGTGGCCTTCGAGCGGTCGTTGGCCGCCGACGGGTGGCGCAGGACCTCGTCGCAATCGCCGAAGGTGGCGAACACCGTCAGCGTCATTCCGGGCAGCTGCAGCGGGCCGGCCTCGCGAATCTGGTGGTAGGCCGGATACGGGTCGGCCCGGTTGGCCGGGTCCAACAGCGCCAGCAGCAGCGACTGCGGGTCGCGCTGCGAGAGCCCCGTCGACGCCATCTCCCTATTGTGCGCGCGTCGAGTAGTACCGGCCCAGCACGTGATCGCGCAGTTCGTCGAACTCCCCGGACTTGATCGCGGCGCGGATCCGGTCGACCAGGCGCACCACGAACCGCTCGTTGTGGATGGTGCACAGGGTCGCCGACAGGATCTCCTTGGCCTTGAACAGGTGGTGCAGGTACGCGCGGGTGTAGTGCGCGCAGGTGTAGCAGTCGCACTCGCTGTCGATCGGGTTGAAGTCGCGGCGGAAGCGCGCGTTGGTGATGTTGAACCGACCGCCGCTGGAGTACACCGCCGAGTTGCGGGCCACCCGCGACGGGGACACGCAGTCGAAGGTGTCGGCGCCGGCGGCCACCGCGTCGAACAGGTCGTCGGGTTCGCTGATGCCCAGCAGGTGGCGCGGCTTGTCCGGCGGCAGCTCGCTGCTGACCCAGCCGACGATGGTGGCCAGGTTCTGCTTCTCCAGCGCCCCACCGATGCCGTAGCCGTCGAAGCCGCGGCCGTCCGCGTCGACGATCGTGGTCAGCCCGCGCGCCGCCTGCCTGCGCAGATCCTCATACTGGGCGCCCTGCACGACGCCGAACAATGCCTGTGCGGGCCGGTCGGGCGCCGCGGCGGTCAACCGGCGGTGCTCGGCCAGACACCGCACCGCCCAGTCGTGCGTGCGCCGCACCGATTTCTCCTGGTAGGCGCGGGTGTTCACCAGCGTGGTCAGCTCGTCGAACGTGAAGATGATGTCCGCGCCGAGCTGATGCTGGATGCGGATCGACACCTCCGGTGTGAACCGGTGCGTGGACCCGTCGAGGTGCGACCGGAACGTCACTCCGTCGTCGTCGACGGTGGCCAGGCGTTCCTTGCCCTCGGCGATGATGTCGTCGGCCTGTAGCCGGTCGGCATCCATCGCCAGCACCTTGCGAAAGCCCGCGCCCAGCGACAGCACCTGAAACCCGCCGCTGTCGGTGAATGTCGGGCCGGGCCAGTTCATGAACGCGCCCAGTCCGCCGGCCTCGGCGACGATGTCCGGGCCCGGCTGCAGGTAGAGGTGGTAGGCGTTGGCCAGGATCGCTTGCGCACCAAGCTCTTTCATCGTCTCCGGCAGCACGGCCTTGACGGTGGCCTGTGTGCCCACCGGGATGAAGGCGGGGGTGTGGATGTCGCCGTGCGGGGTGCGGATAACGCCGGCGCGGCCCAGCTGGCCCGGCAGTTCGGCGTCGATGCTGAAGAACGGCGCCGCCGCATCGCCTGGAGAAGCAGAATTCGGCACCGTCACGTCGTAGATTCTGCACTGTGAGAATTCGTCGAGCGGCGCCCGCCGCCGCGATGCTGATGCTGGCGGCGTGCGGATCCGCGCCGCCGGAGTACAACCCGCCGCCCGGTGCGCTGGTGCCCGGCACCGCGCAGGTCAGTGTCAACGGCCAGGACGCCACCACCACCGACGCGGTGTCGTGCCACACCACCGGCCCGTTGACAACGATCACCACGGGCAACGCGGAATCCGGCATCACGGCGATGGTGTCGAACGAGACCGAACTGGTCACCGAGTTCGTCAACATCACCAACCTCGGCGGATTCACCGGCAGTTACAACAATGGATTGGGCGGCGAGGCGACCATCACGATGACCGACCGCACCTACGACATCTCCGGCACCGCCGACGGTTTCGACACCGACAATCCCAGCTTCAGGGTTCCCGGCACGTTCGCGATCAAGGTGGCGTGCTGACGCCGTCGGGGCATCTATGTTGTGACACATTTCGGCCAATTCGGTGTCGCCGCCGAGGTCGCGCACCATACTGCTGAGGATGATCCGATCTTGCCGGGTCACGACAAACGAAGGAGAACAGTGGTGAATCGTGGGTTCCTGGTCGCCGTGGGCGGCGCGGCGGTCTTGATCGCCAGCCTGTCCGGGTGTGGCTCAGACGACAAGAAGTCAGAGACGTCGGGCGAGACGTCGACGGCCGCGGCGGCGGAAGGCGAGACCACAGTCACGATCGACGGGGCCGATCAGCAGGTCACCGGCACCGTTGTGTGTACCGAGATGGGCGGCAACACCAACATCGCGATCGGCGACGCGGCCACCGGCATCGCGGCGGTGGTCAGCTCCGGAGACGAGCCGGTGGTGCAGTCCGTCGGCCTCGGCAACGTCAACGGCGTGACGCTCGGCTACCAGAGCGGCACCGGCCAGGGCGAGGCGAAGGCCGAGAAGGACGGCAAGACCTACAAGATCTCCGGCACGGCCACCGGGGTGGACATGGCCAACCCGCTGCAGCCGGTCAACAAGCCCTTCGAGATCGAGGTCACCTGCCCGTAGGCAGATCAAGCCAGTAGGAACCAGCGGCGGCGTCCCGAATTGGGGCGCCGCCGTTGCTCTTCGGGCAGGTCAGGCTGGGACGGTGTAGCCGGCGGCGGACTGGCGCAACTGCCAGATCTGGGCGGGGCACAGCTCGTTGACGGCCTGATTGATCAGGTAGGCGCCCTGGTAGTAGTCGGTGGTGTGGAAGTCGGCCTTGACCTGTTCGACCAGTTCGGCGTAGCTCATCTTCGCCGCGACCCGGTCGCAGATGGTGTTGCCGTACCCGATCGCCGCCTCGGCGTTAGGGAAGTTGTAGCCGGGCCGGACGTGCACATTCACCAGGTAGGCGACCACGTCGGCGTGCGCCGTCGGGGCGAATCCAACGGCCGCGGCAGCGGCGGCCAGGGCTGCGATGGCCAGCTTCATGAGGCGAAACCTTACGCGCGGGCTGCGCGGAAACCTACGCTTAGGCTCATGAAGCTCTTGGCTGCAGTTGCGCTGGCGAGCGGCCTGGTCGCCGCACCCCTGGCGATGGCGACCACCGCATCGGGTTCACCGGGTTATTGCGACGGGGCGGATTGCGTGCCCTACGTCGATCGCACCGCGGTCGCGGGGGAGCACTGCGTGCAGAACACCCGCTACAACTGGGGCCTCGATGCGGCCGGCAACACCCTGGCCTGCAGTTCACGCAGCGTCTGGGTTCCGGCGCCGCCGCTGGTGGGCGTCCGGACGCTGCGGTTGCCGTGCGACGGCGAGAACGGAGTCGCGCAGACGCCCGACGGGGTGCCGCTCAGCTGCATCGACGGCGCGTGGTCGGCCGACTACAGCTGGACCTTCTACCGCTGAGCCCCGCCATAACGTGACTTTGGTGACGGCCCGATAACGGGACGTGGATTCCTGGGCCGATCCGGGTACAAAGACGGCGTGCCAATTGACGCCCATCCGCAACCGGTGGACGCCTTGCGTATCGAAGTGCCGGCGACCGCGGATCGGTTGGTTGAGATCAGGCACCTTATGCAGGCGTGGCTGACCGGCGTCGGCGTCTCGGGCGTCAGCGCCGCCGACATCGTGCTCGTGGTCAACGAGGCCTGCACGAACTGCGTCGAACACGCCTACCGCGACGGTGAGCCGGGCCTGATGCGGGTCGGAGCCGATCTGGACGGCACCCGCATCGACGTCGACGTGGCCGATTTCGGGGTCTGGCAGCCGCCGACCGGTGAGATCACCACCCGCGGGCGCGGGCTGCCCATCATGGGCGCGGTCGCCGACCGGATGGAACTCGAGCACAGCCCGACGGGCACCACCGTGCGGTTCAGCTTCGCCGCGCGCCGCGACTAGTCGGGCGGCAGCCGCACCACCTGGACGAAGAACTCGTCGATCTGCCGGACCGCGTTCATGAACTGGTCGAGGTCGACCGGTTTGGTCACATACGCGTTGGCGTGCAGCTTGTAGCTGCGCAGGATGTCCTCCTCGGCCGAGGAGGTGGTGAGCACCACCACCGGGATGTGGTTGAGGTCTGGGTCGGACTTGATGGTCTCCAACAACTGCCGGCCGTCGTACTTGGGCAGATTGAGGTCGAGCAGGATCAGATCCGGTCGCGGGGCTTCGGCGAAGCTGCCCCGTCGGTAGAGGAAGTCCAGACCTTCCTCGCCGTCGTGTGCGACATGCAGGTTGTTCTTGATCTTGTTGTGCTCGAAGGCTTCTCGGGTGATCAGCTCGTCGCCCGGGTCGTCCTCGACGAGCAGGACGTCGATCGCCCGTGCAGATGAGGTCATGTGTGTGATCCTTCCAGATCGTGGGCCGCGACGGATTCGTCGGCGGCGATGGGGAGGGTGAAGCAGAACCGTGCGCCCTCGGTATAGGAGGTGTCGATCCACACGGTGCCGCCGTGGTGTTCGACGATCTTCTTGCACAGCGCCAGGCCGATGCCGGTGCCGGAGTAGTTGTCCCGGCTGTGCAGGCGCTGGAAGATGACGAACACCTTGTCGGCGAACTCCTGCGGGATGCCGATGCCGTTGTCGGCCACGCTGAATCGCCAGGCATCGTCGAAGCGGTTGCACGTCACGACGATGCGCGGCGTGACACCCTCGCGCCGGAACTTGACCGCGTTGCCGATGAGGTTCTGCCAGACCATGGTCAGCAGCGTGGGATCACCCATCACCTCGGGCAGCGGTTCGGTGGGCAGGACGAGTTCGGCGCCGGCCTCCTCGATCGCGATGTCGAGGTTTTTGATCGCGTCCCGCAGGGTCGCCCCGACGTCGACGCGCTGGTGCGACAGGTTCAGCCGGCCCACCCGGGAGAAGGTCAGCAGGTCGTTGATCAGCACCTGCATCCGCTTGGCCCCGTCGACGGCGAAGGTGATGTACTCCTTGCCGCGCTCGTCGAGTTGGTCGCCGTAGCGCTTCTCGATCAGCTGGCAGAACGAGGCGACCTTGCGCAGCGGTTCCTGCAGGTCGTGCGAGGCGACGTAAGCGAACTGCTCCAGTTCGGCGTTGGACCGCTGCAGTTCGAGGGTCTGCTCGGCCAGCTGGGCCCGCGCCGATCTCGACGCCTCGAGTTCGTCGACGATGCGTTGGCGCATGTCTTCCACATCGGCGGCGATGGCGCGGATATCCGTCGGCCCTCGCGGGACGATCCGTTCGTCGAAGTGGCCATCGGTGATGTTGCGGCACGCGGTTGCCAGGGTGGCCAGCGGACGGGTGACCGCGGCACGCACCAGCACCGCAAGGATCACCGCGGCGACGAAGAACGCGCCGACGATCGTGAGCAGGATCGCATCGCGCCAGGCGCGTACCCGGTCGAGTCCGGCCACCGCATCGTCGCGGGCCTGGGTCAGGTGCTTGTTCTGGGTGTCGAAAAGCGCACGCAGCGTGTCGAATTGCGTCCTGCCGCGCTCGGCGAGCGCGGTGTCGGGGACCTTCGGTGCACCCGGGGTGATGCTGGCGATGAGCGGATCCACATACTCGGTACGCCAGGCCTCGGCGGTGTCGACGATGTTGTCGAGGTCGGCGAGCAACTCCGGCCGGTGCCCGACGTGCTCTCGAACTTCCTGTGCCGCAGCCTGTTCGAGCTCGCGGCCCGCGTAATAGGGGTCGAGGAACTGGCGGTCGGCGGCGATCGCGTAGCCGCGGACCGCGGTCTCCTGGTCGCGCAGCGCTGCCTGCAGTTGATATGCGGCGACCCGCGCAGGCTGGATGTGCAGGTTCAGCTCACGCGATACGTCGTCGGTACGGTTCAACAGCACCGCGCCGACGATGGCGCCGCCGAGTACGACGATGCCCATGATCGACAACACGAGATTCTGCCAACCCTGAACCGTGGGTTGCCATTTCATTCGGTCGCCGTTCGCTGTACTCGTACCACCGCGATGTCGTCGCTGGTGCCGCCGACCGACTGGGCGCGACGCTCGACGTCGTCGATGAGTTCATGGACGAACTCTTTGCCGGGCAGGTTTGCGTATGACCCCGCGAGTTGGAGCAGCCCGTCTTCGCCGAGGCGCTCCCTGCCGCGTCCCGACCGGCCCTCGAACAGCCCGTCGGTGAGCAGCACGAGGCCGTGCCCGTCGGCCAGGTCATAGGTGTTCAGCGGCCAGGTGTAGCCGCTCAGGCCGAGCGCCGGGCCGACCGCGGGTTCGAGCCACTCCACGGTGCCCGGGCCGTGCAGCAGCATCCCGGGGTGTCCGGCCGAGACGGCGTTGAAACTCCCGTCGGGCGACAACGCGACACTGAGCACGGTGGCGAAGATGCTGGTACCGGGGCGCTCGGTGATCAGGATCCGCTCAAGTTGGCGCATTCGCTCGTTGCCGCGCAGGCCGGCGAATGTCAATGCACGCCAACCGATTCGCAGCGCGACACCCAGGGCGGCCTCGTCCGGGCCGTGCCCGGCGACGTCGCCGACCATGACGTGCACGGTGCGGTCCGGGGTCTGGACGAAATCGTAGAAGTCGCCGCCGAGCAGGGCCTGGTGCCGACTGGGGCGGTACTCGGCGACGATGTCGACGCCCGGGTCATCCAGCAGCAGCGGGGACGGGAGCAGGCCGCGTTCCAGGCGGGCGTTCTCGCGGGCGCGCAGTTCGCTGGCGTGCAGTTCGACGGCGGTGAGCTCGGCGCGTTTGCGCTCGACGGCGTAGAGCAGGGTGCGGCGCAGTGCCTCGGGTTCGACGCGGCCCTTGACGAGGTAGTCCTGCGCGCCCGCGGCGACCGCGGAGATGCCGAAGTGCTCGTCGTTGAGGCCGGTGAGCACGACGATCGGCATGGTGGCGTCGCGGCGGATGATCTGGTCGAGCGCCTTGATGCCATCGGCATCGGGCAGGTTGAGGTCGAGCAGCAGGCAGTCCGGGCGCGATCTGGACAGCTGGGTCTGGGCCTCTTCCATCGTTCTGGCCCACACGACGGAGACGTCGGCGTCGGCGTCGGCGATGAGCTCTTCGACCAGGATTGCGTCGGCTCGGTCGTCCTCGACCAGGAGGACAGAAAGCTCTTGCGCCACCACACCCCCAGCCGTCACCTCAGCGTCAGACAACGCACGCATCCGCCACCACGTCTTCCACGTAAGTCACCGTGGCCGCCGTGACCCTTCTTTAGTGACCTTCTGACAATAGCCCGATCGGCACGCTGCACGCGCCTTGATGGGGTCTTACCGCCGCAGTTTCGTCGGCAGCAAAGCGGGTACTCCCAGGTGAACGGCTTTTTGGAAGGACACCCGACGATGGCGAAAGATCACGGCCCCAGCGTCAAGAACGACAAGCAGTACGAGGGTCTGCGTGAGAAGGGGATGAGCAAGTCGCGGGCGGCCGCGATCGCCAATTCCCCGGGCGCCTCGAAGCGCGGCGGCAAGAACTCCGGGGGCGGCAAGAAGAAGTCGAATTGACTGGTCCCCCCGGGGCCGACCGGGTGGGGTTGCTCCCCCACATTGTGGGGCCGTTGTGCCTGATTAACCGGCGCCGGCGCACGGGGCAATCGGAGTGCGCCGGTACCTGGATGCGTTACCGCGTGATCCGGACGCCGGACCGAAATCCTAGGGTCTTTCCCTAGTGCAGAAGTGGCCCGCACCCGTCAAGAATTCTGGGCTGTAGGGGTGCAGTCGCCTCCCGATCGAGGGGTCGGGAGGACCACCCCGCCAACTAGTGGCGCTGCCACGGGGCGGTGTCGCCCATCTTCTCGTAGTACTTCGCGAGGTGGCTCTTCACCCGGTCGATGTCGCCCTTCGGCAGATCGACGCCGCCGCGGGCCCCGTTAATGATGCCGCCGGCGGCCATCACGCCGCGCGGCACCACCTTGAGATCTCCGTCGACGACGTCCGCGATCAGCAGCTTGTACGCGGTGAAGTTGTCCTTGTTGTCGCTGTCGTACCAGACATGGGCGTCCCGGTACTTCTGGTTGGGCTCGTCTTCGGCGTCGGCCCACTTACGCACTCGCTTCTCCGCGGCCGCGCCGTCCCACTCGCGATCCTGATCGGCCAGTGGAAGGTCTCGAAAACGTGTCACTGTCATGGTTGCCGCGTGCCCACCCGGTCTGCGGGTAAACCGTCGCACCGCAATTCACAGGCAGTTGGCAGGAGCTCGGTTGTGTTGGCGCGATTCCCGGGTACCCCGCTAGGCGCGGCATGGGATATGGCCGTCTACAACATAATTGACGCAAGGAGAAGTACGTGGATCGCGATGCGGCCACCAGCGCCGAAGCCGAGAACCCCGGCACTGTGAAGAAGGCCATCGCGGCCTCGGCGGTCGGCAATTTCACCGAATGGTTCGACTACGGTCTCTATGCCTACGGCGTCTCGTTCATCGCGGCGGCCATCTTCCCCGGCGAAGGCGCCACCGCGACGCTGCTGGCCCTGGCGACGTTCGCCGTTTCGTTCCTTGTCCGCCCCCTCGGCGGGTTCGTTTGGGGCCCGCTCGGTGACCGCCTCGGCCGCCGGCGAGTTCTCGCCATCACGATCCTGGTGATGTCGGCGGCGACGCTGTGCGTCGGCTTGGTCCCGAGCTACACCGCAATCGGCGTCTGGGCTCCCGCGCTAATGGTGATACTGCGCATGATCCAGGGCTTCTCGACCGGCGGCGAGTACGGCGGCGCCGCGACTTTCATGGCCGAGTACGCTCCCACGCGCCGACGCGGCATTCTCGGCAGCTTCCTGGAGGTCGGGACGCTGGTCGGTTTCTCGGTCGGCGCGCTGTCGATGCTGCTGATGTCGCTGATGCTGTCGGACGACTCGATGGAGGCGTGGGGCTGGCGGCTGCCGTTCCTGCTGGCTGCGCCGCTCGGCCTGATCGGGCTGTACCTCCGCTCCCGGTTGGACGAGACGCCGGCGTTCCGCGAACTCGAGGACTCCGGAAGGCGGGAGGCCACCGTCGGCACCGGGTTCAAGGAACTGATCGCCGAGCACTGGCCGCCCATCCTGCGGCTGATCGGACTCGTCGTGGCGTTGAATGTCGTCAATTACACCCTGCTGACGTACATGCCGACGTACCTGGAGAAGACGATCGGCCTGACCACCGACATGTCGCTCGTCGTACCCATCATCGGCATGTTGTCGATGATCGTGTTCCTACCGTTCGCCGGCTTGGCGTCAGATCGGTTCGGGCGCAAGCCTGTTTGGTGGTTCTCGGTGACTGGTCTGTTCATCGCGGGCATTCCGATGTTTCTGCTGATGTCGACGGGACTGCTCGGCGCGATCATCGGCTTCGCCGTGCTCGGACTGCTGTATGTGCCACAACTGGCGACGATCTCGGCCACCTTCCCGGCGATGTTTCCCACTCAGGTGAGGTTCGCCGGTTTCGCGATCGCCTACAACGTCTCGACCGCGCTGTTCGGCGGTACCGCACCCGCGGTCAACGACTGGCTGATCGGGGTGACCGGTAATGACCTGGTGCCCGCGATGTACATGATGGTCGCGTGCGTTGTCGGCGCGGCCGCGCTGATCGGGTTGCCCGAGACCGCTCGGTGCCCCATCGACGGCACGGAGACGCCCGGCACCCCCGAGGCGCCGCCGCAACTGGACTACGAACTCCAGGACAGCCGCGCCTGACCTACAGCGGGTGCAGGCTGACCGGCTGCTGATGCTGGATCGGGTTGGGGTCGTTGCACGCACCGGGTTTCGAGGTCGTTGCGAGCGTTCCCGCCAGCGTCACCGGGTCGAACGTGTACACCACGTCGGCGGTGCCGTCGCTGCCGTCCGGGCAGACGATGCCGTTGGGCACGTCGTGGCGTTCGATCGTCCACGGCCCGCCGGCCACCCGGCGGATCTGCACCAGTAACCCGGTCGAACCGGACACCGTGCCCGCGCACGTGACCTCCGCGTTGCACTGCGTGGTGATGGACCAGGTGTTGGTGACCGGGCCGTTGGTGAAGGCGAAGTCGCCGTCGAGTCGGTCATCGGCCCACGCCGGGTTCGCCGCGGCCACCGCCGTGCCGGTGAGCGCGGCCACCGTCGCCAGTACACGAGTGAGCGCCATGGATGCAGCATCACATGTCGACGCCGTCGCCACGGGCTAACCGGCGATTAACGCTGGCTGTCGACCTGCCGGGGCCGCGAAACCGGGCGCCTTGCGATACGTTCCGAACAGTCGGTCGCCGTAGCTCATGACCACCGACAGGTTCGTCGGGCGCTTCTCGGAGTGGTGCAGTTCGTGGCCCGACGCCGGCGGCAGCAGCCAGCGCGGGTAGAAGCGGAGGTCGTACCCGCTGTGCGTGACGACCATCGCGGTGGTGTTCGCGATCGCATAGGCGACCATCACCATCGGGTGCGCGCCGAGTGCCAGCGGCGCGATGTACAGGCACACCATCACCATGAACCCCTCGACCGGATGCACGACGAAGTTCGTCCAGATGGTCAGCGGGTTCTGCACGCTGTGGTGCTTGTAGTGCACGTACTTGAACACCAGTCGGTTGCCGTGCTCGAGTCGATGCCACCAGTAGGTCAGGAACTCGCCGATGACCATGTACAGCGTGACCTGCACCACGAACGCCACCAAAGTCGGTGCCGCCGTGGGCACGTCGAGTGTCCACGGGTGAAATGTGGTGTTGAGGAACAACAGCAGCGCCGCCGATCCGACGTAGGTGGCCATCACCGCCAGGCCGTGCCTGGTGGCGGCGCGGGCGGAGATCCTGCGGTGGATGACGACGTCGAAGAACGAGTACGCGATGCCCGTGATCCCGACGACAGCGACGACGACCGGCAGGAAGTAGAGCGGGAACTCGAAGAACCCGTTACCGAACGTGGCCCGCATCCAGTCCCAGATCGGTTGCAGCGCTGTCTGATTCACGAGGTGCTCCTAGTTGTCGGGAAACGGGCCGGTCAGGATTCGCTGCGCGGCCACGCGCAGTTCGGTGATGCACTGTTCGACGGTGATGTCGCCGACGCTCAGCAGAGCGAGGTCGGCGAAGAACACGCGGCCGAGCAGGGTCAGCGATTCGTCGAGTTCGGCGGGCACGTCGGCGCCGGCCGTCAGCGCCGCGAACATCTGGCGCACCCCGGCGCGGAAGTCGTCGGCGACGGGGCCGAGTGCGAGCACCGACGTCATCGTCGCGCGCACCATCGGCAGATCCGACGCCGCCTCGCGGACCACCTGTTCGATGGCCACGTCGATGGCCGAGTCGGGGCGGCCGGCGGCCTCGATCGCCGCGGGGATGCGTGCCGCCAGTTCGTGTCCCCAGGCCAGTGCGGCATCGCAGACCACATGCTCCTTGGAGGCGAAGTAGCGGTACATCGTCGCCCGCGACACCCCCGCGGCCGCCGCGATGGCTTCCATCCCAATGGCCTCGTGGCCCTGCTCGTTGATCAGCGTCCTGGCGGCCTGCAGGATCCGTGACCGCACGTCGAGTTGGCGCGGGTCGAGCGTGCGGTGAATCGTCACGGTCGCGGCGGTCACGGTCGGGTCCTTCGGGTCGGCACTCATGCCGCTACAGTAGCTGACACATCTGATGAGACATATGTATCACGAGCTGTCTCAGCAGGCAAGCACAGACCGGTGACCGGGTGCTGACGTGGGGCTTCTAGGCGGTGCGCTCAGCCGAGGCCGGGCACGATATCGCCGAGCCGGAAGGTCGCCGGCTGCTCCAACTGGGCGTAGGTACACGAACGCGGATCGCGGTCGGGGCGCCAGCGGTTGAACTGCGCGGTGTGGCGGAACCGCTCGCCCTCCATGTGGTCGTAGCGCACCTCGACCACCCGCTCGGGCCGCAGCGGCACAAACGACAGATCCTTGCCGGCGTTCCACCGCGATCCCTCGTTGCGCCGGGGCGTGCGTTCACCGGCGACATGCGCGGCCCAATTCCACGGGTGATTGTCGAAAGTGGTTACCAGGGGCTGCAATTCGGTGAACAAGCGGCGGCGTTCGGCCATCGGGAAGGCGCCGATGACGCCGACCGATGCCAGCATGCCGTCGTCCTTGTAGAGCCCGAGCAGCAGGGAACCGATCGCCCCGTCACCTGATTTGTGCACCCGGTAACCGGCCACCACACAGTCGGCGGTGCGCTCGTGTTTGACCTTGAACATCACCCGCTTGTCGGGCTGATAGGTCAGGGTCGGGGGCTTGCCGATGACGCCGTCGAGACCCGCACCCTCGAACTCGTGAAACCACCGCTGCGCCAAGTCGATGTCCGACGTCGCCGGGGTGAGGTGGAACGACCGCCCGGCGCCCGACAACGCCTGCTCCAGCGCGGCACGCCGGTCGGTGAACGGGCGGTCGGTGTAGTCCTCGTCGCCGAGCGCCAGCAGGTCGAACGCGATGAACGAGGCCGGAGTGCGCTCGGCCAGCATCCGGACCCGCGAGTCGGCGGGGTGCACGCGCTGCTGCAGCGCCTCGAAGTCCAGGCCCGCGTTGGTGGCCACGACGATCTCGCCGTCGATCACGCAGCGACGGGGCAGTTCGTCGAGCGCCGCGGCCACCAGATCGGGGAAGTAGCGCGTCAACGGCCGCTCGTTGCGGCTGCCGAGTTCCACCTCTGCGCCGTCGCGAAAGCAGATGGACCGGAACCCGTCCCACTTGGGCTCGTACACCGCGTCGGGCGGCATGGCCTTGACCGGTTTCGACAGCATCGGCGAAACCGGCGGCATGACAGGCAGATCCATCAGCCCAATTCAACCAGCCCGATCAGATCCGCTCCCCGGGCAGCGTGCTGGCCTGCGCAATCCACGACCGCAGCTGCTCCTCATCGAGGTCGTCGTCCTCGCGGATGTCGCGGTAGCGCACCCGCTCGTGCCACCTGCACATGGTTGGTGAAGCAGCGACGCCAGGAACCACCCGTCGGCGCGGTGGCCGTAGAACGGTTGGTTCCACTTCACCGCCTTGTGCACGTCGGGCACCGTCGCGACGACGAGGGCATCGAGGCGACGGCCGAGGTCGCTTTTCCAGCCCGGCATCGCCGCGATGTAGGCCTGCACCGGGCCGTCGCCCTGCCCTTTGGGGATCTGCGGGTTGCCGCCGGCGAGCAGCCTGGGCTTCGCGGTCATCCGGCGGCCTCCCAGGTGAACCCGTCGGGATCGGTGAAATCACCTGCCGCGCTGGTGATTGCGATGCGATGCGAACCCTCGCCCTCCGGAGCGACGCCGGCGTTCTTGGCCAGGGTCCGACGGTTCAGCAGCGCCAGGCTGATCGGGCTGGACGGGGCGGCGAACTGCACGTAGCGGCGACCGAAGCTCTTGGCTACCTGCAGGCCACGCTCGACGAGGAAGCGCTTGCTGGCGGCGACGTCCTCGACGCCGATCTGGACGATGAACTCGTCGATCCGCGGGTCGACCGGCCCCTTGTCCTTCTTGGCCGACGACGCGAACGTCCAGATCGAGCCGTCCGGCCCGCTCACACTGCCGCCGTAGCCCCACAGCGACTTCCTGGGTGGTTGCACCGCCGTCCCGCCCGCCCGCAGGGCGGCGTCGACGAGTGCGTCGACGACCGACGGTTGCGGCACCACCAGCGACAGCGTGTAACCGCGAAAGCCCGTCGTTGGGGCGTCTCCCGTCCGGGCGCGCACCGGGAGTCCGGGGGCGACGGCGGCCGCGAACGCCTCGACGGCACCGGGATCGGGCGCCTCAAGGGTGACGGATTCGATGTGCGTCATGTCGGTTCGGTCCTTCCGGTGGTCGTATCTTTGAAATTGAGAGTAGCACTCTCAATTCGAGAGTTATACACTCAATCCGTGAGCGCCGCCAGACCCGCCGACAAACCCGGTCAGGCCAGGACCCGGCTGGCCAGGGCCGCCGTGGTCGACGCGGCGCGCACGCTGTTCCTCGAGCGCGGATACGGCGCCACGACGATCGAGGCCGTCAGCGCCGCTTCCGGCGTGCCGCCGGCGACGGTGTACCGGCTGTTCTCCTCGAAACGCGGAATTCTCAAGGCGATCCTCGACGTGTCGATCGCCGGCGACGATCAACCCGTCGCGCTGCCCGAACGCCGTCGCGTGCAGGATGCCGTCGCCGATCCGGACCCGCGGCACCGGATCGCGGCGTTCGTCGACATCGCCGCCGAGGTCAACGCCCGCACCGCGCCCGTCTACCGCATCCTGATCGGTGCGGCGAGCTCGGATCCCGACGCCACCGCGCTGTTCGACGACCTCAACGCCCAGCGCCGCGCGGGCCAGGGCCAGCTCGCGCGCGCGTTGGACCGCAGCGGCGCACTGCGGTCCGGCCTGCGGGCGCGCGACGCCGCCGACATCATCTACACCTTGATGTCGCCCGAGGTGTACCGGTTGCTCGTGCTGGACAGCGGTTGGTCGGCGAAGCGTTATGCGCGGTGGGTCACCGACACCCTGGCCAGTTCGCTGCTGCGATGAGATTGCCCGGGGTCGACGGTCTGTGTGAGTGTGGAAAACGTGGACCTGCCCGTGATGCCGCCGCTGGAGCCGATGTTGGCCAAGGCGCAGGCCAAGGTGCCGCCCGAAGCCGGGGTGTGGTCCTACGAGCCGAAGTGGGACGGCTTCCGCGCGCTGGTGTTCCGCGACCGCGATGAGGTGGTGCTGCTGTCGCGCAACGGCAAGGAACTCGGACGCTACTTCCCCGAACTAGCGGCCGCGCTGCGCGAGGAGGTCGCGCCGCGCTGCGTGCTCGACGGCGAGGTCGTCGTCCCGCGCGAGATCGACGGGCGCGTCCGGCTGGACTGGGAGTCGCTGAGCCAGCGCGTGCATCCGGCGGCCAGCCGGATCAAGCTGCTGTCCGAAGCTACCCCGGCGCACTTCATCGGTTTCGACGCGTTGGCCACCGGCAACACGTCGCTGATGAAGGAGCCGTTCCGCGTGCGCCGCCAAGCGCTGCTCGAGGCCGTCGCCGAAAAGCAGTGGTGCCACGTCACCCGCACCACCGAGGATCCCGAACTCGGTGCGCGGTGGCTCGAGGAGTTCGAGGGCGCCGGACTCGACGGCGTGATCGCCAAGCGTCTCGACGGTCCGTACCTGCCCGGTAAGCGGGAGATGGTGAAGGTCAAGCATGCCCGCGACGCCGATTGTGTGGCAATGGGATACCGGATCCACAAGAGCGGCGAAGGCATCGGCTCGATCCTGCTCGGCCTGTATCGCGACGACGGGGGGCTCCAGATGGTCGGTGGTGCAGCGTCGTTCACCGCCAAGGACCGCGTCAAGCTGCTCGCCGAACTCGAGCCGCTGCGAGAGGGTGACGAGATCCGCGAGGGCGACCCGAGCCGATGGAACTCCGCCGCCGACAAGAGGTGGATCCCGATCCGTCCCGAGAAGGTGTGCGAGGTGGCCTACGACCAGATGGAGGGCAACACGGTGCACGGCAGGCGGTTTCGGCACGCGGTGAAGTTCCGGCGCTGGCGCCCGGACCGCGATCCGCGCAGTTGTACCTTCGACCAGCTCGACGTCCCACTGCACTACGACCTCTACGACGTGCTGGAGTCCTGAGATGCCGGCCGCCGCAGAGGAAATCGACGTCGACGGGATCAAGGTCCGGTTCACCAACCGCGACAAGGTCTACTGGCCGAAACTCGGGAAGAACGGGACCAAGGGCAAGTTGTTCGACTACTACCTGTCGGTGGCGCAGCCGATGATGGCGCTGCTGCGGGACCGCCCGGTGCATCTGCAGCGGTTCCCCGACGGCATCGAGGGCGAGGAGATCTACCAGAAGCGGGTGCCGCAGAAGCATCCCGACTACATCGAGACCTGCACGGTGACCTTCCCGTCCGGCCGCACCGCCGATGCGCTGAAGGTGACCCATCCGGCGTCGATCGCGTGGGCCGTGCAGTTCGGCACGGTCACCCTGCACCCGTGGCCGGTGCGTTGCCCGGACACCGAACACCCCGACGAACTGCGCATCGACCTCGATCCGCAGCCCGGCACCGGGTTCAAAGAGGCCAGCCATGTCGCCGTCGACATCCTCAAACCGCTGCTCGACGAACTCGGGCTGGTCGGCTACCCGAAGACCTCCGGCGGCCGCGGCATCCACGTCTTTCTGCGGATCAGGACCGACTGGGACTTCATCGCGGTGCGGCGCGCGGGCATCGCGCTGGCCCGCGAGGTGGAACGTCGCGACCCCGACGCGGTGACCACGTCGTGGTGGAAGGAGGAGCGCGGTCAGCGCATCTTCATCGACTACAACCAGAACGCCCGCGATCGCACCTTCGCGTCGGCCTACTCGGCGCGCAAGACGCCGATCGCCACCGTGTCGACCCCGCTGACGTGGGAGGAACTGCGCACCGCCGACCCCGACGACTACACCATCGCGACCGTGCCGGACCTGGTCGCCAACCGTCCCGACCCGTGGGCCGACATCGACGAGAACCCGCAGTCGCTCAAACCGCTGCTGGCGCTGGTCAGGGCCGACGAGGAACGCGGGCTCGGGGATTTGCCCTATCCGCCCAACTATCCGAAGATGCCGGGGGAGCCGCCGCGGGTGCAGCCCAGCCGTAAGGTGGCGGCCCACTGGGACGAGCAGGGCAACCGGCTCGACTGAGATGGACACGAAGTGACAACGAAACGCTTCTGTTCGCGAGCAAACGAGGTTTCCTATAGGCATGCGCGGTGCGAACGCGATTCGTAAGTGGTCGGCGGGCCTGGCGCTGGTTGCCATCGTCGCCAGCGGCGTCGGAATCGCGGCGGTGATGATCTTCGGCAGCTTCACCGCGCCGAAGCCGTCCGAGCGTGCCGCGGCCCCGACCCGTTCGTTCGTCACCCCGACGCCGAAGGTGCCGACGCCGATGGAGTTCACCATCGGCGTGGTCGTCACCGACACCCAGTGCACGCCGCAGGGCACGTGCACGTACAAGTACACGATCGAGCCGAAATACATTGGCCTGCATCCGCTGCCGGAGACGCCGTTCACCGTGCACTATGAGGTCACCGGCGGCAGCGCGCCGCAGCCCGGCGAGTTCACCGTCACCAAGGACCAGGCCAAGATCCTCAAGGACGTGGTCCTGGAGGGGCCGCCCCAGGCGCAGTTGAAGGCCGTCGTCAAGCAGGTCACCACCTGAGAATTTCGCCGAACTGAACCCGCGCCGGCCCGATCGATCGCATTGTTAGGGCATGACAAAGGCGTCGCTGCTGCGGGTCTCCGACGGGCTGCCACGGGGCGTGCAGGGCGCCGCCGATCCGCGGTTCGGCAACGTCGTGCGACTGTTCGCCGGGCTGTTTCCGGGGCGCCGCTTCGGCGGCGGTGCGCTGTCGGTGTTCATTGACGGCAAGCCGGTCGTCGACGTCTGGACCGGGTGGTCGGACCGCGAGGGTGCCCAGCTGTGGACCGCCGACACCGGGGCGATGGTGTTCTCGGCGACCAAGGGGGTGGCCGCCACCGTCATCCATCGCCTCGTCGACCGCGGGCTGCTGGACTACGACGAGCCGGTCGCGACGTACTGGCCCGAGTTCGGCGCCAACGGCAAGGACGAGATCACGGTGCGCGACGTGCTGCGGCACCGCTCCGGGCTGTCGCACCTGAAGGGTGTGACCAAGAACGAGCTGATGGATCACCGCGCGATGGAGGCCCGGCTCGCCGAGGCGCCGGTCGATCATCTGCGCGGCTGGCCTGCCTATCATGCGCTGACCTACGGCTGGATCCTGTCCGGGTTGGCCCGCGCGGTGACCGGCGCGGGCATGCGTGAGCTGTTCCGCGAGGAGGTGGCCGGTCCGCTCAACACCGACGGCATCCACCTCGGCCGTCCGCCGAAGGGCTCACCGACGAAGGTGGCACAGATCCTGGCGCCGCAGAGCACGAGGGCCAACCCGGTGTTCAACTTCGTGGCACCGAAAGTGGCCGGCTTTCCGCTGTCCGGCGCGTTCGGCGCGATGTTCTTTCCCGGCATCAAATCCTTTGTGCAGGGCGACATCCCATTCCTGGACGGTGAGGTTCCGGCCGCCAACGGGGTGGTCACCGCGCGCGGGTTGGCCAAGATGTACGCGGCGATCGCCAACGGCGGCACGATCGACGACACCGAGTACCTGTCGGCTGATCTGGCGCAGGGGTTGATCGGCAACCCGAAACCGTGGCCGGACCTCAATATCGGAGTGCCGATGCCGTTCCACCTCGGCTACCACGAGTCGCCGATTCCCGGTCTGCTCAAGGGATTCGGCCACATAGGGCTGGGCGGCACGCTCGGCTGGGCCGATCCGGCGACCGGCAGCGCGTTCGCGTTCATCCACAACCGACTGCTCACGCCGATGGTGTTCGATATGGCGTCGTTCGCCGGGTTGGCCCGGCCGATGCGCAATGCCATCACGGCGGCGCGGCACGCCGGACCGCTCGTTGCCCCGAAATACGGTGCACGGTACCGGGATTCGTTTCCGGACCCTGCGGTGAAGGCTGCGGGTCGGCGTTAGCCCTTCGGGACCACTCCGCGAGCCTGCGGCAGCGGCAGGTCGTTGTAGGTGGCGATGCCGGGCGCGGCGGCGACGACGGCGGGGATGGCGTGAATCGGCGGCATCGCGGTCATGATGTGGCCGAGCACGAAGAAGTCCTCGATGGACTTGGCGTTCTCGATCATGTCCGGCGGTGGCAGGAAACCGACCTGCATGTTGACCGTCGGGCGGCCGTCGATGGTGATCTTCCAGCCGTCGCCGTCGATCTGCCAGTCCGGGTCGAGCGTCTGGCCCTTCTTCCACCGGACGTTGATGTCGATGACGGTCTTGCCGTTGACGATGCCCTGCCAGCTGGCGTAGACGCCCGCCACGTGACCCTTGGGGATCGTCCACGACGCCATCACGAGATCCTCTGTGGTCTGGGCATATTCGGCTTCGCAGCGGATCTCGTCGAGTTCAACGCCGATCGCGTCGGCGACCAACTGCACCGCCTCGGCGAAGACCGCGGTGCCCTTGGCGGCCATCGGCTGCAGGTTGGGGTCGTCGATCGCGGTGCCGAAGCCGACCGGACGCTCGGTGTCCGGTGAGTCGTACAGCGTGGTGTCGGCGGATTCGGCGATGGTGATCTTGTCGATGCGGTCGCAGGCCGTCGCCGCGACGATGGCCAGCAGTTCGGCGAAGCCGGGGCTGACGCCGGAGCCGAACAGGGTCGACCCGCCGCGCCGGCAGGCGTCCTCGAGGCGGGCGCGGTCCTCGCCGAGGTTGTGGCCGGTGATGAACGACGCCGAGGCGACCACGTTCACGCCGGCCGCCAGGATGCGGCAGAGTTCGTCGACGTTGATCCACATCGGGTTGTAGACCACGACGTCGGGCTTCAGCGCCAGCAGCGCGTCCACGTCGTTGGTGGCCTTGACCCCGAGCGGTTCGATACCGGCCAGCTCACCGGCGTCCTTGCCGACCTTGTCCTGCGACCACGCGTACAGCCCGACGAGCTCGTAGTTCGGGTTGTTGGCGATTGCGGTGACCGAGCTTTTTCCGACGTTTCCCGTCGTCCACTGGACGACCCGATATGGCGTGTTTGGCACTCGCTCAGCATAGGGAAGGCCGGGCGGGCGCCGCTGCCGGTCCGCCTACATTGCCGCCAGGGTGGCCTTTCCGAGGCGTTCGACACCGGCCCGGTCGATCCACGTCAGCTCCACGACGTCGCCCGGGTAGTAGCGGTCCAGGACGTAGGTGAGCGTGGTCGCCGAGTCCAGCGGCGTGCCGTCGATGGCCATCAGGACGTCGCCGCCGCGCAGGCCCGCCCCGTCGGCCGGGCCGCCGCGCAGCACCTCGTGGATGATGACGCCGGGCCCGCGCTGTGCCGTTCGCACGCCGACGCCGAGCAGCACCGGCGGGCCGATGTGCACCGACTCCGACGGGGTGCGCGAACGGATCTGGTTGGCGATCGCCATGGCCTGGTTGATCGGGATCGCGAAGCCCTTGCCGCCGGGTCCGAACCGGTAGTTGACCGTGGCGGCCGTCGTCACGCCGACCACCTGGCCGGCCGCGTTGACCACCGGGCCGCCGGAATCCCCGGCCACCACCGGCGCGGCGAACTCGATCAGCCCGTTGAGCTCATCGCGGCTGCCGGTCAGCGAGTCCTCGGCGTTGACGGTGCGGCCGAACGCGGTGATGGTGCCCGCCTCGCGGGTCAGCGGCGCGTTGGTGCCGCGCGCGTTGCCGAGCGCGACGACGGGTTCGCCGATGGTCAGCGAGTCGGAGTCGCCGATCGGCGCGACCGGTAGGTCGGTGGCGCCGATGACCTCCAGCACCGCGATGTCGTCGCGGCGGTCGTAGCCGATCAGCTCGGCGGGGTAGGAGCGGCCGCCGAGCGTCACGGTGATGCGGTCGGCGCCGGAGACCACGTGGAAGTTCGTCAGCACCTGACCGCCGGGGTCGAGCACGATGCCCGCACCCGCGCCGATCGCGTGCTGGTAGTGGATCTCGGTGTCGACGCGGGCCACGGCCGGCTCGACGGTGGTCGCAGCGGCCAGCGGATCGGCCGCGATCTGCGCCGTCGCCGCCTGCACGGGCGTCACCAACGCGAGGATGGCGACCAGCGCCGTCAGCAGAGCCGCGATGCGGGGGCGGACGATGATACGGGCCATGAACCCATAGTGCCCGAAGTCGGAGGCACTAATCGTCGACGGCGACGCCGCCGCGCAGCCGACGACGCCTGCGGCGAGGCGTCTGCTCCTTGCCGGAGGGGCGACGATTGCGCAGCTTGCCGTTGGTTTTCGCGGTTTCCTCGGAGGTGTCGTCCGCGTCGTCTTCGGCCGCCGGTGTGGTCTGCGTCTCTGCCGTCGGCTCGGCGGCCTCTTCGGTCTCCTGGGGCGCCGCTTCGGTCTCCTCGGCGTCGGCCTCGTCGGCCTCCTCAGAGGCCTGGTCGGCCTCGGTGTCCGTGGTCTCGGCCTCGTCGGCCTCGGTGTCCGTGGTCTCGGCCTCGTCGGCCTCGGTGGCCTCGGTGGTGTCCTTCTTGCGGCCCCGGCGCGTGCGCCGCGGCTTGTCCGACTTGGGCTTGACCGGTTTCGGCGGAGGCGGCGGCTGTTCGGCCAGGTACGCCAGGTAGAACGCGAACACGGCGAGCAGCGCGATCGCCGCCGCGGCGCCGTAGACGCCGAACAACCACGGACCCGCGGCGTCCAGCGACAACCAGATCTCGCTGATCGCCGTCCCGACGATCAGCACCCCGGCCACCACGTGCAACACGATCGAGGTGGTCCGCAGGCCCAGCGCCAGCCGCGGCGTTCCGAACTCCGGTCGCCGCGTGCGCAGCAGCGTGAACACCACCGGCAACGCGGCGAATCCGATCAGCGCACCCGCGATGATGCGCATCACGGTGCCGAGCGTGTGGGGGGTCACCCCCATCAGCTCCCACCACCGGGGCATTACGAAGGCGAAGTACAAACCCGCGGCTATCAGCGAGAACGACGCGTGCCAGAGCACCGCGACCCAGCGCCGCATACTCCTCCTCGAGATTGGTGGGCCGGGGTGCGACCTGGGCAGTTCCTACGTGGTCGCACCCCGGGCCGAAGTGCGGAGGATGCGGGATTTGAACCCGCGAGGGCTATTAACCCAACCCGCGTTCCAGGCGAGCGCCATAGGCCACTAGGCGAATCCTCCGCCGGTCATGGTAACCGACCCTGCGGCTGTGGCCATCGAGTCGTCGGACAGTCGGGTACTAGACTTCGGCGTGGACCCCGCGCGGCGTCCATCCTGTGAACTCCCCCAGGGCCGGAAGGCAGCAAGGGTCAACGGGCTCTGGCGGGTGCGCGGGGTCCCCTTCATCTCCATGACCTCCAGGTTTTCGAAAGGCGTCCGGTGTCTTTTCTGTCGCTCGGTCGTGACGAACTCTCCGCTGTACACGAGCAGCAGAAGCGCAACTACGAGGAGCTGAAGGCCAAGGGCCTCAAGCTCGACCTCACCCGCGGCAAGCCGTCGCCGGCGCAGCTGGACCTGTCCAACAAGCTGCTGGAACTGCCCGGCCCCGACGACTACCGCGACGCTGACGGCACCGACGTGCGCAACTACGGCGGCGTGCACGGCCTGCCCGAGCTGCGGGCCATCTTCGGCGAGCTGCTCGGCATCCCGGTGCAGAACCTGATCGCCGGCAACAACGCCAGCCTCGAGCTGATGCACGACGTGATCGTGTTCTCGCTGCTGCACGGCGGGGTCGATTCGCCGCGGCCGTGGGCGGCCGAACCGAAGCTGAAGTTCCTCTGCCCCGCGCCGGGCTACGACCGCCACTTCGCGATCACCGAGAGCCTCGGCATCGAGATGATCACCGTGCCGATGCGCGAGGACGGCCCCGACGTCGACCTCATCGAGGAGCTGGTGGCCGCCGACCCCGCGATCAAGGGCATGTGGTGCGTGCCGGTGTACTCCAACCCGACCGGCGTGACCTACTCCTGGGAGGTCGTCCGGCGGCTGGTCCAAATGCGCACGGCAGCAAACGATTTCCGATTGATGTGGGACAACGCCTACGCCGTGCACACGTTGACCCACGACTTCGAGCGGCCCATCGACGTGCTCGGGTTGGCGGAGACCGCGGGCAACCCCAACCGGCCCCTGGTGTTCGCGTCGACCAGCAAGATCACCTTCGCCGGCGCCGGCGTCAGCTTCTTCGGCGGCTCGCTGGGCAACATCGCCTGGTATCTGCAGCACGCGGGCAAGAAGTCGATCGGTCCGGACAAGGTGAACCAACTGCGGCATCTGCGGTTCTTCGGCGACGCCGACGGCGTGCGGCTGCAGATGCAGCGCCACCAGCAGTTACTGGCGCCCAAGTTCGCCGCGGTCCTCGAGATCCTCGACGACCGGCTGGGCGACTCGAAGATCGCGTCCTGGACCGAGCCGAAGGGCGGCTACTTCATCAGCCTCGACGTGCTGCCCGGCACCGCCAAGCGGACCGTCGCGCTGGCCAAGGACGCCGGCATCGCGGTCACCGAGGCGGGCGCGACGTTCCCGTACCGGAAAGATCCGGAGGACAAGAACATTCGCCTCGCGCCGACGTTCCCCGCCGAGCCCGAGTTGCGGGCGGCGATCGACGGCCTGGCGACCTGCGCGCTGCTGTCGGCGACCGAGCTGCTGCTCCAGCGCTGATGGGTGAATCCAGCGACGGTTTCCGGGTCGAAAGCGTCGTCAGATTCACAAGACCGCGGTCCGGGCCACGTAGGTGCGGCGACGGCGCCGACATCGTGGCGTCGCGCGGGACATAGACGAACGGCCATTGCAGCTCGGTCATGGCGCCACCGTGCGCGCGCCCACCGACCGATCCGGGTGCTCTGCTCCGGGTTATCCACCGGCCCCGCGAGCGGTATCGAGCGGCCCGCGAATCCGTCGGCCCGCGCCGGTAGCCTCTGAGCGTGGCGCTCTACCGGAAGTACCGACCCGCGACGTTCGCCGACGTGGTCGGCCAGGACCACGTCACCGAGCCGCTGTCGGCGGCGTTGACCTCCGGGCGCATCAACCACGCGTACCTGTTCTCCGGCCCGCGGGGGTGCGGTAAGACGTCCTCGGCGCGCATCCTGGCGCGGTCGCTGAACTGCGTGCAGGGCCCGACCGCGACCCCGTGCGGGGAATGCGACTCGTGTGTGGCGCTGGCGCCGAACGGCCCGGGCAGCGTCGACGTCGTCGAACTCGACGCGGCCAGCCACGGCGGCGTCGACGACACCCGCGAACTGCGCGACCGTGCCTTCTACGCGCCCGCGCAGTCGCGCTACCGCATCTTCATCGTCGACGAGGCGCACATGGTCACCACGGCCGGCTTCAACGCGCTGCTCAAGATCGTCGAGGAGCCTCCGGAACACCTGATCTTCATCTTCGCGACCACCGAGCCGGAGAAGGTGCTGCCGACCATCCGGTCACGCACCCACCACTACCCGTTCCGGCTGCTGGCGCCGCGGACCATGCGCGCACTGCTGGAACGCATCTGCGCGCAGGAGAACGTCACCGTCGACGACGCGGTGTACCCGCTGGTGATCAGGGCCGGCGGCGGGTCACCCCGCGACACGCTGTCGGTGCTCGACCAACTGTTGGCCGGCGCCGACGGCAACCAGATCACCTACCCGCGGGCGCTGGCGCTGCTGGGTGCGACGGACGTCGCGCTGATCGACGTCGCGGTGGACGCACTGGCCGCGGGTGACGCGGCGGCGTTGTTCGGGGCGGTCGAGTCGGTGATCGACGCCGGCCACGACCCGCGCCGCTTCGCCACCGACCTGCTGGAGCGGTTCCGCGACCTGATCGTGCTGCAGTCGGTGCCCGACGCGGTCGCCCGCGGCGTGGTGGACGGGCCGCAGGACGTGCTCGAGCGGATGCGTGAGCAGGCGTCGCGTATCGGCACCGCCACCCTGACCCGCTACGCCGAGGTGGTCCACGCCGGTCTTGGCGAGATGCGCGGGGCCACGGCGCCGCGCCTGCTGCTGGAAGTGGTGTGCGCGCGGCTGTTGCTGCCGTCGGCCAGCGACACCGAATCGGCGCTGCTGCAACGCATCGAGCGCATCGAGAAGCGGCTCGACATGTCGATCCCGGACGGCGAACACACCGCGCCGCCCGCCAAGCAGTACGTCCGCAGGACCAAGGCCGAACCCGTCGCGGCGGCCGCACCCGCGCCCGCACCCGCGCCGCCCCCGGAGCCGAAACCCGAACCGAAGCCGGAGCCGACACCCGAATCGAAGCCGGCGCCACCGCCACCGCTTGCGGCCACCGGCGAGCCGAACGCCGCGGCGGTGCGCAGCATGTGGACGGCGGTGCGCGAGAAGGTGCGCGAACGCAGCCGCACCACCGAGGTGATGCTCTCCGGCGCGATCGTGCGTGCCGTCGAGGGCGACACCCTGGTGCTCAGCCACGAATCCGCACCGCTGGCCAAGAGGTTGGGGGAGCCGCGCAACGCCGACGTGATCCGCGATGCGCTCAAGGATGCGCTCGGCGTGGACTGGAAGATCCGCTGCGAGACCGGAACCGGCGAACCGGCCCCCGCCCCCGCACCCGCGGCGGCGGTGCCGGACGCCGCGCCGCCACCGCCGCCGCCGCCGGATGACGACGAAGAGGACATGTTGGCCGAGGCCGGTAACGACACGTCCGAGACACCTCGCCGCGACCCCGAGGAGGTCGCGCTCGAACTGCTGCAGAACGAACTCGGCGCGCGACCTATCGACCGCGGTTAGCCTTCCGCTGCGGATTCCGCTGTGTGGGCCTGGCTGCAGGCGTGGTACACAGCTACCGCATCACCATCGCCGAGACCGGCCTGGCTCCCGAAACCTATTCCCGCCGTGAGGTTCACCGCGGCAAGGACGACTGGTGCGTCACCTGGACCGAATCCGCGGCGCTCCACGGCTGCCGCAGCCCAGTGACCGGGAGTTAAGGCGTCCACCACGGGCGCAGCGGCAGCCCACCGTCGCGTCCATGGCTGTCCAGCTTGACCGCCAGAACTTGGTGCAGCTGAACGATATTCGTCTCGAAGCCCAGCCGGGAGCCGGCCATGTACAGGCCCCAGATCTTGGCGATCGGCAGCCCGACCTCCTCGACGGCCTCGTCCCAGTGCTCGACGAGGTTGCGGCACCAGTCGCGCAGCGTCATCGCGTAGTGGTGGCGCAGGTTCTCCTCGTGCACCACCTCGAAGCCGACGTCCTGCGCCTCGGTGATGATGCGGCCCGAGCCGGTCAACTCCCCGTCGGGGAAAACGTAGCGGTCGATGAAACCGCCGGCGCTGGGGTTGCTG